>Ga0316224_1000467_pt1 | contig 57059 bp, 65 predicted proteins | sample TBH18013metaG_FD_206254 | JGI IMG/M metagenome (GOLD analysis project Ga0316224, IMG submission 206254) | Freshwater microbial communities from Trout Bog Lake, Wisconsin, USA - TBH18013 | ecosystem: Environmental > Aquatic > Freshwater > Lake > Hypolimnion/Profundal zone | place: USA: Wisconsin... | reverse complement strand
AATTACTTACATCAGCACCTGTACCGCAACCAAGATCGATAATGGTGCCGTTGTTTATTTGGGTAAATGGCTGATAGGAATATTCTTTTAAACTTTTTAAAAAACGGCCTGTATCTTCCAGGTAATTAATGTTGTAATGTTTATTTGCCATGGGTGTTATAGTATCGGTAATATAATAATTAATGATTCGGTTTAAATGGGCTGATTAAAAAATACTCTGCAGGATTTCGTCAGTCTCGGTGTTTGAACCACGAACTTTAGACAGGGTTAACAGCCAGCTCAGACTCCATTTTTCCAGATTAGGAATCTTTATTTCATAGTGTATTTCGATGTTTTTTTTTCGTAATTGTTCCAGGCGCACAATATTTAATTCGTTGCGTAATTTGAATATCGCACTTCTTTCATCGCCATCTGCTGCATACAAGGTATCCACGTCTTCTAACACCATCGTGGTGGCCAACAAGTCAAGTTTAGGGTAATAAAATGTGCCATTATTGCCAATACTGGTTTCAATATGATAACCTACCATTTCGGCCATTTTTACGGTATACGGGGCACACAATGCGAAAAGTGATTTTAAACCTATTTGCGTTGAAATAGCTACTGCAGCGCGGGTTAAAAAAATGCTGCCAATACCATACCCGGCTATTTCCCTGGAGTTCCATAGTCCGCAGATCTCTCCCGTACCATTATTTGTATAACGCCAAACCAGATCAAATACCCTATTATCCATGGCAGAAGTAGCCTGTTCAATAGGTAAGGGGTCAGTTCCGCCGGCAACGTGTATCCTGGCGCCTCCGTATATTTTTTTGCCGTCTAAAGATTCTACAATTATTACGAAAGCTCCCGGGTTTGCTACCCATTCGTTTTTATTTGAAGTAACTTTTGTGACACCGATACTGGTCAATACGTGGGTATGGCCTTCAATGAACCGTTCGCAAGCTTCCGGGTCATCAATTGCCCTGAAAGCCCTGAGCCTTACTTCAGGAATCTCTTTATTTAAACCATCCTCCATTTCACAAATTCCTATCCTAAGCCCGGGTATTTATTCAGTGAAACAATGGCTTAATAATAATTGGCAAATTACGTTAAGCCTGGTTGCTTTTGGTTAAACATCGAACGTCGGTTTTTAGGCTGTTTTTTTATAACATTTAAACGAAGCGAGCAGTCGAAAAGTTACAGATATATTGTATCTTCCCGTCAATTACTGGCTGTCAGTTAATTGGTGTATCTTCATTTATGAGAATTATTTTTTTTAAATTGCCCTTAAACCATATCGACTGATGAAGCGGGTTTGTTTAAATATTTATAACTCTCCTTTTCTATATTATTCGAAGCCGTCCTTAATTCAAAGGCTCTTAATAAAATGGTTTTTTTTCCTGGTTCTTCTGTTTTTAACAGCGAATATTTTTGCCGAAGGCAGTAAAGAAATTGCAGCAAGCGGCGGGCACCGGGCGTATCTTTTTTCAAGCCCCCAGGGTAATTTATCGTTCCCCTTCCCTACCATGGGGACAATGAAAGTTTATGTTAAAGCCGGTGAAACTATTAATGTGGGGTCAAGTGCGCAGGGCATGGGTGCGGGCACAATTAATTTCCGGGCTCCCGATGGTTCAACTTATACCAGCGGTACTTCTGCCACTGTGGGCCTTATTGCCAATCATAGCCAGGAGCTTGCCGGGCCATTACCCAACGCAGGTGGTTATACTCCTTATACCATAAAAGTGAAGGCAGGGCAGGATGGTATCTGGGAAATTGATTTTGTTTCCCAAAGTAATGGTGTGGATTACGGCAACCCTTATCCGGTACTTGCAAATTCAGATTGGACACAGCCCCAGGGCATGTATATTACCGCATTCGATATTTCTGTGCGCGATGTTAATGATTCCAAATTTTTAACAGGCCGCGTATTTACAAATGTATTTTCGGGCATACTGGGAACCTTTAATGTTGGTTTTAATGGCATATTCAATGTTTTGACCAACGACGGCTACCAGTATATTATTAACAACAACGGCCAGGCTGGTAACGGATATACTTTTTTTGTAAACAATAAAGGTTTTAGGAATACCGATGGGTCAGCCTCTTATAAAAGTATCGACGCTACTAACAATCCAAATGTTCAGGACCCGCGCGCTGCCGATTCACCAACTGATATCACCCAGAAAATATTTTTCAACCCTCCCGCTACAGATCTTCCGGATTCGGCAAAAACTCCGGGGGGAATTACTACCTGGCTGTTAAAGCCACCTGCGGTACCAACCATCAGCAATGTTGCCTTTACGGGTATAGAAGGAACGCCAGGCAAGGCTGGCACTAATCCTTTAGGCGCAAATTTCACGTTTACAGCAAGTTCGGCCGGAAGCTGTTTGATAGTTATAGACGTTAATCAAAATGGGATACTTACCGACCCGATAGACAGAAAACTGACAGCCCCGGTTAATCCCGGCATTAATAAAATATACTGGGATGGTATTGATGGGTTGGGCAACAAGGTTCCGGCAGATCCGCTGGTCAATTATAAAGCGGAAATTACCATTACAACCAAAGCAGGTGAGGTGCATTTCCCCTATTTTGATGTTGAACGTAATGTTAATGGATTGATACTAACCCGCATTAACGGCAATTATTCCCCCGACGATACTGTTTATTGGGATGATACGCCGGTAACTATAGTGGGCACACCATCAAATCCCATCGTGAACTTAACAGGTATTAGTAGTTCAGTAAACGGCCATAAGTGGGGTACAGCTACTGCCGATCCGAATAACCAGAACGACTTCGGGAACAACAAAGGTATCGACACCTGGGCTTACACTTCAAGCGCACCTATAAAGAATTCCCTTAGCTTTCATCTGCAAGAGGCCGATCTGGCGATAGATACCATTATTGCGATAGCAGGCTGCGCAGGTCAGCCGGTTGTCTATACGGTCGCGGTGAAAAATAATGGGCCAAGTGATGTAAGCGGGGCGAAATTCCAGTTTAACTTTCCTGTTGAAATTACAGGTGTTTCTGTTAACAGCGTATCAACAACGGGGGTGTCATCGTCAACACCAGGAACAGTAGCGGCAACTGCTTATAATGCAACTATCGATATGGCCGGTGGTTCGGTGCGAACATTTACTATCATTGGTAAAATAGCCCAATCCGCAACCGGCAGCCTGGTGGTGTCTGCAAGCATACTAAGGCCAGCTGACGTTACCGACCCTGATGCCACAAACCCGGCCGATAATGCCCCGCCAACAGATCCGGTAGCAGAATGTGATGCCCCGCCATCAGGTTCCGGCTGTAATAATATTAAAACAAACATTACCGCCTTTAAAACTGCCCCTGTTGCCGGCCCCGATCAAACGGTGGTTCAAAATGCAACGGCAATCCTGACGGCTACCGGCGGGGGCATCTGGACACAGGCAGCGGGTGATCCTTCGGGAGCAACTATTACCAATCCCGCAAGCGACTCCACCACTGTGAGCGGTTTTAATAGTGTAGGATTGTATCATTTCATATATACCAATGCAAATGCCTGCGCCGATACGGTTGTAATAAAGGTTGTTAAAGCCGGGATCGTTATCCCGAATATTTTTACACCAAATGGCGATGGCAAAAACGATGTTTTCAAAATAGCGGGACTCGAAAGCTTTCCCGGCTCGCAACTGATTATTTTTAACAGGTGGGGCAACGAGGTTTACCGGGCCGACAACTATATAAACAATTGGGACGGAAGCGGTCTGGCAGAAGGAACCTACTATTATATTTTGAACCTTAGGGAACGCGGGGGCAGTATTATCACTTATAAAGGCTGGGTATATTTAAAACGAACTAAATGATGGGCAGGAACAGGCGGTTTTTTTTGTTGGCGGGAATGATTTTATTGATCATGAAGGCTCACGCGCAGCAAACTATCCAGTTCAGCCAATATGCATTTAACGGGCTTGCGGTAAATCCGGCGTATGCCGGCTATAAGGAAGATCCGACCCTTAATTTAAGCAGCCGCATCCAGTGGGCGGGAATAAATGGCGCTCCGCAAACCGCAACCGCATCGATAGATGGCGTAGTGAACACAGCCAACAACAATGTCGGTTTGGGTCTGATCGCTACGGTTGACCGTTTGGGGCCTGAAAGTATATCCTCCATTTATGCCAACTATGCCTACCGCCTCCGCCTGGACGAATTGGACACCAAACGTCTGTGTTTTGGCATTGGCTTTGGCGTTTCACAGTACAGCCTAAACGGCGCTGCATTTAATGCAACCGATCCAGGGGATGGCAATATCCCCGCCGGAACGGTGAGTAAGGTCACGCCTGATTTTCGTTTCGGGGTATATTATTATGCGCCACAATTTTATTTGGGGGCTTCGGTATTTAATATGCTTTCCAATTCGCTTATCAATTTGACCAACAATGCGGCCGTTATCAGGGAAGACAGGACAGTTTATCTAACAGCAGGGACAATGCTCCCACTTTCTGATTATATTGATGTCAAACCTTCATTTATGATCAAAGAGGATTTTAAAGGCCCAACAAATCTGGACCTGAGCACTAACTTGGTTTTTAATAAAGTGGTTTGGCTTGGGGCATCGTATCAAACAGGATTTGTTACCTGGAATAAAACTAACTTGCAAAGCGGATTGAATGAAGCAGACGCCATATCAGCGATGGTTCAGTTTTATGTTAACGACCATTTCAGGATCGGTTATTCCTATGATTTTACGCTTAGTAAATTAGCAAGTTACCAGAGCGGGACACATGAACTTTCGCTGAGCATAAGTTTCCCCGGTAAAAAACCAAGAATTATAAGTCCGTGCTATTTTTAATTTGAATGAAAAGAATAATATTTATCAGTTTGTGGATATTGGTGCTGGCTAAATACGCCGGTGCACAGGAACAGCTATCCGTAAAACAACAGGCGGATAAACTTTTTGATCGGTATGAATATTTTAAAAGTCTAAGCTTATATCTCAAACTGGTAAAGCACAAACCTGAAGTAATGGTTTTGGAACGCATTGCTGATTGCTACCGTAATATCAACCGCTATGAAGATGCCGAAACCTGGTATGCCAGGGCGACAGCTGATCCTAACGCAAGTAAGATCAGTCATTATTATTATGCCGAAGTTTTGCTGCGCGACCAAAAGTTTGATCTTGCAATAAAACAATATCAGTTTTTTTATACCGATGACGCCGATATGCTGAAACTGAAGCTGTCCAATTGCGATTCAGCCGCTGTATGGATGAATGTAAAATCAGGCTATAAAGTTAAAAATGAAGCAGCGCTGAATACTGAGTTTTCGGACTGGGGCCTGAATTATGAAGGTAAAACGGCCCTTGTGTTTACATCGGACCGGAAAACGGATAACCCGGATATTGATAACCGTACAGGCAATAATTGGTTTAAATTGTTCGAAACGGCAGCACAGGGCACCAATATAAACCAATTATCCATTGGGGCAGATGATGTCGCTACTTTTAATGACAACTACCATACCGGTCCTGTCGCTTTTAATAAGACGGGAGATACAGCGTACATAACTGTTACTACAGAGCTAAGTCCAAAGAAAATAGGCCTTGATAAAACAGGGACGAAAAGCCGGCAGAGGCTTTATACCCGCCGTTTACAACTGCTTATAGCAAGCAAAAAGGACGGTCAATGGGCGATTTTTGGCAGCTTTCCTTATAATAATGTGCAGGAATACTCCCTTGGCGATGCCGCCTTATCAAAGGACGGTCGCATAATTTACTTCACCTCGGATATGCCGGGCGGCGAGGGTAAAACTGATATATGGTACTGTGAAAAACGTACCGACGGTACCTGGGACAAGCCCGTAAACTGCGGAAAGACTATCAACTCAAAAGAAGAAGAAGCTTTCCCCGCCATCGGCGGGGATGGCGCTTTGTACTACGCGTCAAAAGGCTTGCCGGGTATGGGAGGTTACGATATTTATATTGCCAAAGGCGAAAAAGCCCAATGGAATACTCCGGAAAATCTAAAATATCCCATAAACAGCACCAGCGACGACTTTTACCTGATAACCCGCGATGGCAAAAGCGGTTATTTCTCCTCCAACCGCGAAGGCGGACAGGGTAGCGATGATATTTACAGTTTTACTTATAAACCGATTGATACCGTCCCCCATAAGCTTGGCACACGGACCGATACTCCAGCGTTGACCGCTAACCGGCCTGCAAAAATAAAACCCGACATTGTCTTAAAACCCATTTATTACGATCTCGATAAATCCAATGTCCGCCCTGACGCTGCCATTGAACTGGATAAACTGGCTGCACTTTTAAAGCAGTATCCGGCATTAAAAATTGAACTATCGTCTTACACCGACTCCAGGGCATCCGACCAATATAACATGGCGCTTTCGCAAAGGCGGGCAGCATCTGTTGTGGTTTATTTAGTTAATAAAGGAATTTCAGCTGACCGCCTTGTTGCGAAGTATTACGGGGAAACCCACCTTGTAAACGGATGTGCAGACAATGTAAAATGTACGGAAGAAGAACATCAATTGAACAGGAGGACAGAGTTTAGGGGGATTGGGGTGGGGGATTGAGTGTTGTTCGTTGACTACTAAAAAATTAAACACCGCTGAACGCTGGGGCTGACCTAAAAGGTCATGACTTTTTGGTCAGCCCCAGTGGGAATTTTTAACCTTGACGCTGTCCGAAGTCTCTGACTTCGGATACACTATGCCTGTAGTCTGTGACTACAGTAACAACAAAGCCAGCACATTTTTCGCAGAATGCTGTCCGAAGTCAGAGACTTCGGATGCACTATGCCTGTAGTCTGTGACTATAGTAACAACAAAGTCAGCTTAATTTCTTTTTTTGCAATTACAACGCTTGCTCCCTATCTTTAAACCGCCTAATCATATAAATTTATGTCACGCAAAGGCTATATCATTCACGATCAGCAAGCCGTTTATTACTTAACTTTCACTGTAGTTGGATGGATCGACATTTTCAGCCGCCAGTCCTACCGGGACATAGTAATAGAATCCTTTAAATACTGTCAGAAAAAAAAAGGATTGCACCTGCATGCATTTGTGATCATGTCGAACCATGTCCATTTGATCGTGTCTGTAGATGAAGGTTTTACAATCAGCGCTTTTATAAGGGATTGCAAGAAATTTACGTCAAAGCGGATTCTGGATGCTATTGAAAACAGCGGCGTTGAAAGCCGGAGGGACTGGATGCTGCATCAGTTTAAATATTATGCTTCCCTGCATTCCCGCAACGAAACCTACCAGCTTTGGGAGCACGACAACCACCCGATTGAATTAAATTCGCCGTCGTTTACACAACAAAAAATTGATTACATTCACCAAAACCCGGTAAACGCCGGCCTGGTTTATCGCGCGGAGGATTATATTTATTCGAGCGCCTCAAATTATGCGGGCTTGGATCAGATTATTGATGTTGATTGTTTGTTTTTTGGCCTGTAGTCACAGACTACAAGCATAGTGTATCCGAAGTCAGAGACTTCGGACAGCGGGAGACTTGATCAGATTATTGATGTAGATTGTTTGTTTTTTGGCCTGTAGTGTAGTCGTAGAAACAAGCATAGCGCATCCGAAGTCAGAGAATCGGACAGCGGGTATTTTTAATTTATTTATTCCTAACTTCAATCAAACTTAAGCTATCAAAAAATTATAAGCCAACGGTATTTTAAATGCAAACATTAAACAATCTCTACAAAAAAACGGCAGCAGTTGTAGCTGGCCTTTTAGTATGGCTCTTTTTATCTGGTTGCCAGTTATTTGCCATCGGCGGTCAGAAATTAGGCGAATATTGTCCCGGCTTAAATGTTAAGGTCAATGGCATTAACTGGCATAAAAATGGTTCAGTCAGCGTTTTTATTCTACAGTATGATCATTCCTATCAGCAAAAGGTATTTAAATACTTCGCAGACACGACAAACGGATTTACTAAAGCGGTTGGGCGCACATATTACGATCGAAATATAAAGGAAGGGCTGCCAGATGCTGTTGATACCACTACCATTGGAAAAATAATAAGCAAAGGCGTAGATACTACCGCTTCGGTTTATTTCGATGGAACTACGGAGCGGATAATTATCATCGAGAAGGTGAACAATACAAAATATTAAAAGCCGAAAACCGCTCAATGAGCGCCTTTAAAATATCTGTTAAAAACCACTGCTGTCCGAAGTTTTCAACTTCGGACTACTATGTATGTAGTCTGCGACTACATACCCCAATAATAATGGCCGCCAAATTGTCATTTCAGCAAATTTAAGCCGTATGGAATGTAACCAAATTGTCGTATGGGGTGTCTGGGATCGTATGCACTGTAGTCGCAGACTACAAACATAGTGCATCCGAAGTCAGAGACTTCGGACAGCGGTCTGTTCAGTGGTTAATTTGGTTACGTTCCAACAAAAAAGGCACCCAATGAGCGCCTTTATAATATCTAATAAAACACCCCTTGCGCCATCGCTAAAGCTAATGCGCACACGGTTAGGGGCCGGGGGCTTAAACTGTTTCGGCTTCCATTGCCATTTGCTCATCAACCAATATACGACCGCAATGTTCGCAAACAATGATCTTTTTGCGCTGGCGTATGTCCGACTGGCGTTGTGGCGGGATCTGGTTAAAACAACCTGAGCATGAATCGCGCTGGATAGTTACTACTGCAAGGCCATTCTTTGCATTCTGGCGCAGGCGGTTATAAGCAACCAATAAACGTTCGTCGATACCTTTGGTGGCTTTATCAGCAAGTACCGCTAATTCGTTTTCTTCTTTCTGGGTTTCGGCAGTAATCGTACCTAATTCAGCTTTTTTGGCGTCAAGGTCGTTTTTACGTGCTTCAAGGTCGGCAAGTGCTTTTTCATAGATCGCAGTTTTTGAGGTTATTTCAAAGCCAAATTCCCTGATCTTTTTTTCGCTTACCTGGATATCTAATCCCTGGATCTCAATTTCTTTCGAAATAGCATCGTACTCGCGGTTATTTTTAACCTCATTAAGCTGAGTTTCGTATTTCTTGATATTAGCCTGTGCATCCTTTATCAGGTTTTTGCGGGTAACTATATCATCTTCCAAATCATCCAGCTCGGCCTTTATTTTTTGAATACGGGTTTCAAGACCTGCAACATCATCTTCAAGGTCGGCAACCTCCATAGGCAATTCACCTCTAACCTGGCGAATTTTGTCAATTTTGGTGTGGATAGTTTGTAGTTCGTATAAAGCTTTAAGCTTTTGTTCTACGGTTTGTTCCATTAAATAAAATATTTGACGGGGTTTGTATTTACTTCTGTTAAACGGACGGCAAAGTTACTAAATTTTTTCTTAATTATTTCATACAATAATTGCTGTGTAAATTGCTCACTTTCAAAATGTCCGATGTCGGCAATTACGAGCTTTCCTTCGGCATCAAAAAACTCATGATACTTGTAATCTGCGGTAATAAAAATGTCGGCCCCGGCGGCTATAGCCTGCTTGAGCAGGAATGCTCCGGCACCTCCGCAAACTGCCACTTTCTTTATGGGCTTGCCTGTTAAAGCCGTATGCCGGATCACCGGCGCATGCATTTTTTCTTTGATATGATATAAAAACTCCTCTTCGGCCATTGGCGCTTCCGTTTCGCCTATCATGCCCGCACCAACCTCCTGGTTTTGATTCGTTAACGGGTACAGATCGTAGGCCACTTCCTCGTATGGATGGGCCAGTACCAGCGCCATCAATATTTTACTTTCAAGGTTTGCCGGGTAAATGCTTTCTATCCTGATCTCCTCCTCTCGGTGGCGTTTTCCGCGCTCACCGATGTAAGGATTGGTCAGTTCATTTCCTTTAAAAGTTCCGGTCCCGTTGGCATTAAAGCTAACCTCACTGTAATTACCGATGTTCCCGGCGCCGGCTTCAAATAAGGCATTCCTTACTGCATCGGCATGGCTGAGGGGAACAAACGTAACCAGCTTTTTTAATAAATTATGCTTCGGTGCAAGGATATGGCAGTTTTTAAGTCCCAGTGTTTCGCAAATTTTGGCGTTCACGCCTGCCATGATGTGGTCAAGGTTGGTGTGAATGGCATACAGGGCAATATTATTCCGGATAGCTTTTTCAACCACACGCTCCACATAGGTTTTACCGTTAAACTTTTTTAACCCCCTGAAAACAATAGGATGGTGGGATATGATCACCTGGCAATTATTGGCGATAGCATCATCAACCACGGCTTCGGTACAATCCAGCGAGATCAGCGCCTGCTGAACTTCCTGATCTGGCCGGCCTACAATTAAGCCGGCGTTGTCGTAGTCTTCCTGGTAAGCCAGCGGTGCCAGGCTTTCGAGGTAAGCGGTTAGTTGGGATAGTTTCATATTGACACGAATTACACGAATTTTATCGAATTTACACTAATTCAATTTTACAAGGGTGTCATTTTTTTATAAATATCCCAATTCTTGTATAAAATTGTAAATTTGAATTATGGGAACATTAATTGCACATCCGGAAAGTAAAGAAAAATTAGCCGCCTTAAAGGCGTTTATGAAAGCACTGAAAATACGTTTCGAGGAAGAAAAATCGCCCTATAATCCTGAATTTGTGGAAAAGATAAAACGTAGTGAAGAAGATTTTAAAGCCGGGAGATATAAGGCTATTAAAACTGACGATCTATGGAAATAGTCTATTCAGATGAAGCCCAAGATGATATTAAATACTGGAAAAAATCAGGAAACAAAATCATACAAAAGAAAATTCAACAACTTGTTGATGTAATAGACGAAAGTCCATTTGACGGAATTGGTAAGCCAGAGCCTTTGAGACATAATTTATCAGGCTTATGGTCAAGACGCATCAACTATGAGCATCGTATTGTATATCAACTTCTTGAAGATAAAAAAACAATAAAAATTTATTCCTTGCGGGGGCATTACGAATAGTCCATAATTAATAGGCTATCCGAAACGCTGCCGCATACAACAACCCGGTACCACTTTGCAGCGATTTTGGAATTGTAACTTCAACAACTTCGCCATCCTGTTTCCACTTAAGCTTTTGATTGCTTCCAAGCAGGGCGACATGCTTTATTTTTTTAGCGTTACCTACTTTAATTGTAAGGATAGGCGCTAACATCACCTCATTATCCTTTGCCAGCAAAAAAGCATATTCATTATTGCCATCAGAAGATTGTGTAAAGAAAATATTATCGGACGAATAGGGCGCTACGGCTTTGGATGAATAAATTCCTTCGCCGTTTATCTTTATCCATTTGCCAATATCGGCCAGGCGTTTATAAGCTTCAGGGTCCCAGTCGCCATCAGGACCGGGGCCAATGTTCATCAATAAATTTCCGCCCCGCGATACAATTTTGATAAGCAGCTGAACGATTTGCTGTGATGATTTATAATGATCGCCAGGCACATAACTCCAGGAGTTGCCCATGGTCATACATGTTTCCCAGGGGTGGCTTAATGGCGCAGCAGGCACTTCCTGCTCGGGTGTGGTATAATTTTCAAAGGGGCCGGCAACACTACGGTCAACCATAATGAGGCCGGGTTGTTTTGCGCGGGCCATTTTGGCAATTTTTGGCATGTCGATATCCTGGTTGTACTTACTGCCCATTTGCTGCGCGGTAACAGAGTCTGCCTTGTTCAAAGGCCTCACCCAGCCGCCGTCCATCCACAAAATATCAATTTTGCCATAACCGGTCATCAATTCCTGCAGCTGGTTAAAGGTGTAATCTTTAAACTGCTGCCACCTTTCGGGATATTTTGCCGGGTTATAATTTACGTTCCTGTCTTTTGGTGGGAAATAAGGCCACCAGTAATAAGGACTATGCCAGTCGGGCTTCGAAAAATAAGCGCCTATCATAAAATTTTCCTTGCGGAACGCTTTAAATATTTCATCCGCCACATTGCTTTTGGGGTTGGCAGAAAACGGCGTATTAGGGCTGGTAACCTTGTAGTCGGTTTCTTTGGTATCAAACATACAAAAGCCATCGTGGTGCTTGGTTGTAAAAACCACATATTTCATGCCGGCGTTTTTAGCAGCATTTACCCATTTATCCGGGTCGAAATGGGTTGGATTAAAGGTGGTTTGCAGGTTTTCGTAAGCTTTTTTGTAAGTATTATAGTCGGCGCCGTAAGGGCCTTTGCGCTGTGTCCAGCCTTCATCTTCCGGACAAAGGCTCCAGCTTTCCACTACGCCCCATTCGCTGTAGGGGCCCCAGTGCATAAATAAACCGAATTTCAGGTTTTGCCATTGAGCAAGCTTTTGCAAAACAGCTGTATCAGTTGGGGCAACATAATTTTGCGCTTTTACCGCGCTGAAAAACGATAAGACCAGGATAGAGGCAAGTATTTTTTTCATCAGGGCAATTATAGCGTAAATTAAAGACACGAATTACACCAATTTTTGCGAATTTACAAGAATTCAATTTCGGATTTCTCCCATTCGTAAAATTCGATTTAATTCGTGAAAATTCGTGTCGAAAATTAATTAATCCACTTCCACAGCCTGAAAAGTAAAAATATAAGCAGGTTAAGAAGGATCAGCGTGGTTACAGGAAAGTAAAACCTGAAATTTCCTTTTTTGATACGGATATCGCCTGGCAGGTGGCCGATCCATTTCAAACTGCCGCCAAAAAAATAAATAACAACGCCAATCACAAGAATTGCGCCGCCGATGATGATAAGATATTTGCCGGTTTGGCTATCCATCCTTTAAAAACTTTTCGTCGCTTAGTTTTCACCTCTCATTTAATTGCTCATCTGTGCTATTTCGAAACTTTCGTAAGCCATTTTTCGGTTATATTGAAAGGCGATATTTTTATAGTTGATTAAATCAAAAATCGTTCCGATCCAAAGGAAACCAAATGTAAAAAGGTATAACAACCCTAAAACTATTTCACCTGTCGTAAAACGCTGTAAACCGGCAACACCTAATGTTCCGATTACGGTTAATAACAATATAGTTTGTGGGTCTTTTCGCTTGACTTCATACATCATAAAAAAATGGCCCTTTTGGGTTTCGCTCAAATTGGAAGCAGCCTTTTGCAAAAAGTCAGCCTCATCAGCGGTAATTCCGGGAAATGCCATGTAAAGGCTCTGGTAATTTTCCATTTTTTAAAAGGTTTAAAATAATTTCAAATATGGCAATCAACAGCTCATCTTCGTTATCCGGTAGCTTTCAGCAGCCATTTTGTAATTGAAGTCATCGGCCAGCTGGGTGTAATTTATAAGGTCGACGATTGAACCGATGAAGCATAATCCCCAGGTTAGCAGATAGAAAATCTCCCAATCAATCCGCCCCGTTACAAATCGCTGTAAACCAGGTAGTATAATCAGCCCGATCAAACAATAAATAAATATATCATGGGGATTTTTCCTCTTGGTTGAATATACCGTATAAAAATATTGTTTCTGCTGGTCGTTTAGCTCAAAGGTAACCCGTTGCAAAAGATTTATCTCTTCTGCGGTTATCCCCGGAAATGCCATATAGGGAAATTGATTTGCATCCATTTTTACTGAGTCAGGCATCGCTTTTTTGTTTAATCTTAAAACAATATAATTATCAGTTTTTTAGCGTCCCATTTTTGCAAGCTGGAAACTTTCAAAAGCCATCTGGCGGTTATATTCATTTGCCAGCGACTTATGATTGATCAGGTCGACAATCGTTCCTATCAAGCAAAGCCCGCCGGTAAACAGGTATAAAATACCCATGCCAATTTGCCCTACCATAAAACGCTGCACGCCTGCAACGCCAACGAATGCAAGCAATGTAAATAGTAAAAGGTCCTGCGGATTTTTTCTTTTACTCGAATAGATCATGTAAAAATATTTTTTCTGTTCGTCGCTAAGCTCGGTGGTGCCTTGTTGAAGGAAGCCCATTTCTTCGGGAGTGATCCCCGGGAATGCCATGAAAGGATTTTGATACATATCCATAGATTGTGATTTATTTGATTTTAAATTGTGATATAAAACTAAGACAATATTAAAATATACACAATGCAAAACAGGTTAAGACTAATTAAATGTCGGTGAGTTCGGGAAATAAAGCGGTAGCCGCGGGAATTTCGGATTTTATGATGGTGGGCGATGGCGCTAATGTCGCGCGGCAGACTCACCCGACCATCGCTACGCTTGGTCACCTTCTCTTCGCAGGCGGTAAAGAGGGTTTGGGAATAGTTCTTTTTTACTTTTTTACCCTCTTTATGGCCTGCCATAGAGGGGGGCGAACAGCGTAGCGCATTCGGGGCGAGTCAACTATACGAGCGGCATTGGGAAATAACCTTCAATAACCTGCTTACCCCACAGAATTAAAGGGCGTAAGCTGCGGGCGCATCCTCATCTTCAGCAAAACATAAATCCGGTACAATATAATTACCAGGGCGGGTATACCCAGCCAATGGGCATGAAAAGAACTTTTTAAATCACCATGGAACAAAAAAGAAATGGCATGCCCCAGGCCACAGCCAGGACACCAGGTAATACCCAATAATTTCAACGGGCATAAACTGAAATGTGGCTGGCTTGTTGGATCGCAAAGCGCCAGTGAGATCAGCGCGGCAACCCAAAATGTCAATTCAAAATATTTTAAAAATAGATTTCTAATCAACTTTATTACGTGAATTGGTGAACAATAGTGATATGCCAAGGGCAAACAATAAACCAACCAGCAATGCGGCGAAGATCCTTCCCGAAAAATCCATTATATTGATTTCCCGGGTAAATTCGTCAATATAAATTATGGAGGCCGAAACAGCGATAATCCCGCCTATCAATAAAATCTTAAAACTTTGCATCAGGGCGTCCAAAAACCCCAAATGTCCCTGGCATTCGTTTTTCCGATAGCTCTTTATGCCCACATACAATACAATTAAAGGGATAAGCACCGAAACATATTCAATTGGCGCCATATGGCTGCTTTGCGGGGAAAAGCCGAGCCAGTGCATAATTAGCATCCATAGTCCGCTCAAAATGCCTATTAAAAGGCCTGAAACAATTGCATTTTTCATAGTTCAATAATCGAGGTTTGTGGCTGGAGGTAAGGATACAGTTCAGGATATCCCGATCTCTATTTAAAATTAATATAATTAAAAGGATTTTCCCTGTTTTTTGTTTAAAAAATTTTCAGTCAAAGCAGATAGCTGATAGAAAACCCTTTTTTGCGTATATTCGCAGCAGTTTGAACATCCGTGATATTTTAGAACGCTATAAAACTGATGACCGGATAAAAGCGTTGGCGCAAGCGCTTAACGCTGCTAAAAGTCCAAGGGTCCAGTTACGTGGATTGGTCGGGTCAGGAGATTCGGTTGTGGCGGTAGCATTGTATTTTTTGCAGCATAAGCACATGATATTTGTGCTGCCCGACAGGGAAGAAGCAGGCTATTTTCAGGCCGACCTTGAGAATTTAACAGGCAAAGAGATTTTACTCTTCCCTTCATCGTACCGAAAACCATTTGAATTTACCCAGCCCGACAGCAGCAATGTACTTGCGCGCGCCGAGGTGCTGAATGAGCTTAACCATTCGTCCGAATTCGGACAACTGATTGTTACCTACCCGGAAGCCATGGCTGAAAAGGTGATTGACCGGGCATCACTCGAAAAAAACACGTTGGAAATTTCAGTTGGCAATAAGCTGGGGATTGATTTTATAAATGAGTTTTTAGCTGATTACGATTTTGACCGGGTTGATTTTGTTTACGAGCCGGGCCAGTATTCCATCCGCGGTGGCATAGTTGATATATTTTCATTCTCGCACGAACTGCCCTACCGGGTGGAATTTTTTGGCGACTATATAGAATCTATCCGCACCTTTGAGATAGAAAGCCAGCTTTCGGTTGAACAAGTAAAAAGCATTACCATTGTGCCCAATGTACAGTCGAGATTTTTGACTGAAAGTAATATTTCCCTGCTGGAATATGTGGATGCAGGCACACAGGTATGGATAAAAGATGTTCAGTTTACATTGGATATTATTCAAAGCGGCTTTAAAAAGGCCACCCAATTGTGGAAAGCTTTATCCGCTGAAGATAAAAAACAAAACCCGGACTGGATTGACCCAAAATTTGCTTTTACCGATGAAAAACTGGTAGCCGACCAATTGCATGATTTTCCATTGGTTGAATTTGGGAAACAGTTTTTTTATCAGCCAGATCACGCAATCAATTTTGATATGCGCCCGCAGCCCTCTTTTAATAAGGACTTCAGCCTGCTGATCCACAATTTTAAAAACAATGAGGCGGATCACATCGAAAACTTTATCCTTACCGATTCAGCGCGCCAGGTAGAACGGCTTTACGCCATTTTGGAGGACCTTGACAAAACGGTAAAGTTTACGCCGATAAGTATTTCTTTACGGGAAGGTTTTGTTGACCGCGAGCAAAAACTGGCTTGCTATACCGATCACCAGATCTTCGACCGTTACTATAAGTATAAACTTAAAAAGGGCTACCAACGCTCGCAGGCAATTACCCTTAAAGAGCTGCGTGACCTGAAACCCGGCGATTACGTAACCCATATTGACCATGGCATTGGCAAATATGCCGGGCTGGAAAAAGTGGAGGTAAACGGAAAAAACCAGGAAATGATCCGGCTGATATATGCGGATAACGACTTGCTTTATGTAAACATCAACTCGCTTAACCGGATCTCGAAATATAGTGGCAAGGAGGGCACTGTGCCACGAATGAATAAACTTGGCACAGATACCTGGGAAAAGCTAAAGAAAACCACAAAAAAAAAAGTTAAAGACATTGCCCGTGACCTGATCAAGCTTTACGCCGTACGCAAAGCGCAGCAGGGCAACTCGTTTTCTCCCGATAGCTATTTACAAACCGAACTGGAGGCTTCATTTATTTACGAAGATACCCCCGACCAGGAAAAAGCCACGGCCGACTTTAAAAAAGACATGGAATCGCCCCACCCAATGGACCGGCTCATTTGCGGGGACGTGGGTTTCGGTAAAACTGAGGTGGCCGTAAGGGCAGCATTTAAAGCCGTTGCCGATAGCAAGCAGGTAGCTATATTGGTGCCGACTACCATTTTGGCCGCGCAGCATTATAAAACATTTACCGACCGATTAAAAGATTTCCCCTGCACCATTGATTATGTAAACCGCTTTAAATCCAGCAGGCAGATCAAAGATACACTTGAGAAGCTGAAGGAGGGTAAAGTGGATATTATCATCGGCACGCACCGCCTGGTGAGCAAGGATGTAAAGTTTAAGGATTTGGGGTTGATGATTATCGATGAGGAGCAGAAGTTCGGCGTATCTACCAAGGAAAAGTTGAAACAAATGCGTGCCAATGTGGATACGCTTACCTTAACGGCAACCCCTATACCCCGTACGCTGCATTTTTCGCTGATGGGCGCAAGGGATCTTTCTATTATATCAACCCCGCCGCCAAACCGGCAGCCTGTTGTTACCGAATTGCATGTTTTTAATGATACGCTGATAAAAGAAGCCGTTGAGCACGAAATTGACCGCGGCGGACAAATATTTTTCATCCATAACCGGGTTGCTGATTTGCCGCAATTAGGCGGGATGATCCATAAGCTGGTGCCGAAAGCCCGCATAGGCATTGCCCACGGGCAACTTGAGGGCGATGCACTGGAAGATGTGATGCTGAAATTTGTGAACGGCGAATATGATGTGCTGGTGGCCACCACCATTATTGAGGCCGGTTTGGATATCCCCAATGCCAATACCATTATCATCAATTACGCGCACATGTTTGGGTTAAGCGATTTGCACCAGATGCGTGGTCGTGTAGGGCGGAGTAATAAGAAGGCCTATTGTTATTTGCTTAGTCCGCCCCTGTCAACACTTACCAGCGAGGCCCGCAAACGATTAAGCGCCATTGAAGAGTTCAGCGACCTCGGCAGCGGCTTTAACGTAGCCATGCGCGACCTTGACATCCGCGGCAGCGGAAACCTGCTTGGCGCAGAACAAAGTGGCTTTATCGCTGAAATAGGCTTTGAAATGTATCATAAGATCCTCGACGAAGCCATTCAGGAACTGAAGGAAGATGAATTTAAAGGCGTGTTCCCGGATGATAAGCCACGCCCTTTCATCGCCTTCACGCAGATTGATACCGACCTTGAAATATTGATCCCCGATGAGTATGTAACCAATATTGGCGAACGCTACAATTTATACACCGAACTCTCCAAACTCGAAAACGAAGTTGAGCTCAAAGCTTTCCAGCAACAACTGCACGACCGTTTCGGCCCTATCCCACCCCAAGTAAACGACCTGTTAAATACCATGCGCCTGCAATGGCTGGGTAAAGCTGTAGGTTTCGAGAAGATCTCGCTCAAAAAGAATGTGCTGCGTGGCTATTTTATTACCAACCAGCAATCTCCCTATTTTGAAACCGCGGCCTTTAGGCAGATCCTTTCATTTGTACAAGCCAATCCGCGACGCTGCAATTTAAAAGAAGTAAAAAACACGCTGCGGCTGAGTATTGAAGGGGTAAACAGCATCAACCAGGCAGTGAATTTGCTGACGGAGATTGCGGAGCCGGTGGGGGTGTAGAACACCACAAAATGTTTTGGCTATCAAGACTTTTTCTCGATTTCTACGTTATTAATCTGACTTTGAAATCATTAAACCTGAAAGCATGAAATCCCTTTTTCTTATCATTTTCTTATTCTTTTTCATCCCTTCCGCAAGGGCGCAAATAGATTCCGATGCGTACTACGGCAATAAATATATTGCGGCAAGAATGGGTGGCGGGCGTGTGGTACGTTTTGATTCGATTACACCGTTATCTGAATTAATAAAAAAGCTTGAAAAGCCCTGGGACTTTAATGAGACGTTCAAGGCTTACTGGATAGGGTATACGGATGATATGTACTCCATAGCTCTTTATAAAGATAAAGCCATTGAAAAGCTAACCGATTTTATCGACACTTCGCATAACGTCCATGCCAAGGATGGCGCGCTATATACACTACATCTGATCGGTATTAACTTTAGGGTAGTGGGAAGATTTTCAGAAGATTTTGAAGATAAAAATGCCCGAGAAGCGTTATTAAAATATTTGGACGACAAAGAATTAAACGAAACAGTTATGTTTCTGATAATGCGGGATCCCTGGTTAAGTGATATTCCAAAACTTATGGAGTATTTATCCGAACCTGACCGGGATTACGCCAAAGTGCTTAGCGCCTTGCAGCGATATGCCTTTAAAGGTAAACCTTTTGATCAGGAAATAAAAGACACCATTTTCAATAAGGGTATTGATATCGCCAGCCCGGATGCCTCAATAATGCAGTCGATGTATGCGCTTATAGCATTTCAAAATGAACTGAAACCTTACTTAATAGTCGATAACGAGATCATTGAATCTAAGGAGTGGAAAAAAAGTTTAAGTGAATTGGCTGTCAGAAAAACGCAAATAGAAAAACTTAGCTTTGAATATTTCATTTCATGGGACAGGGATTTTTCGTATTGTGAATTTAACAAGCCATATTATTATAGGTTTATTGATCATAAGGTTGAAATTTATGGTCCGATAAAAGCAAGGCAGATTTGGTTGGATTGGTGGCAAGGCTTACAGCAAAGCGAAAAAAAGAAACTTTTTTCATCAAATCATGTAAACTAATCCGGAAGCTACGGGTCATGATTGTTGCGATTAAAACATCAGCATTCCATAAGTCGGGTTGTTGGGCCCAGTGTTCCATCCATAAATTTTAACTGATATATTTGATCGTTTTATTTTTTAACCATGCAAACCCTCATCGACCTCAGCCACACCATTTTCGATGGTTTAATAACCTATAAAGGCCTGCCCGCGCCAATCATCTGCGATTACCTGAGCCGGGAAAACTCCAAACAATTTTAGGCAGCGGGTAGCTCTGTTATTAATGTTAAACAAGTTATATTTATAGCTTGAATGTTCCAACCAAAATATGGCTTTATCGCATAACTCATATAAAGAATTTAAACTTTATACTGAGAAATGGGATATACACAAGCGAGTCTCCAAGTTTTGATCCTGACTATATAAAAATCGGAGATGCATCACTTATAAATTATCGAAAAAATCTGGATGCCCGTAACCCTCCCGGCGGCAAGTTATCCGAATATGTTCCGTTTTATCTTGGCCCACGCTCCCCTATGCTATATCAAATAGCATTAGGATATGAAGATATTACCAAATATCCTCAGGAAGAAATAGTGTATATAATTTCGTCTTTGGATCAGGTTAAATCACATAACCTGGTTTACTTCTTTACTGACGGCAATGCCCGGAGTGAAACGACAACGTCGTATATTTCGGAAAGTGATTTTGCAAAATTAGATTGGGATACCATTTATAGCACCTATTGGAAAAGTGATGAAACAGATTTGCTTAGAAAACAGAAAAAGCAGTCAGAATTGTTAATAAAAGACCATTTGCCAGTAAGTTGTATCGACTATATTGGCGTATTCAACAATACAGCAAAACAAAATGTATTACATTTGTTAAAAGAAGTTGATTTAAACATTCCAATAAAAGTATCGCCGACTAAGCTATATTATGATAATTTATAAAACAGGCAATATTCTTGATGCGAAAGCGGATGCTTTAGTGAATACCGTTAACACCGTTGGCGTTATGGGGAAAGGTATTGCACTCCAGTTTAAGAATGAATTTCCCGAAAATTACAAAGAATATACAGCAGCGGCTAAACGAAAAGAAATTACCGTAGGTAAAATTCAAATTGTTCCGGTTAACGGGTTGAACGGTGTAAAATATGTTGTTAATTTTCCAACCAAAGCCCATTGGCGAAATCCCTCAAAAATAGAATGGATAAAAGATGGCCTTAAAGATTTGCATGATAAAATAGGAAATCTTAATATCGGATCTATTGCTGTGCCCCCATTAGGATGCGGCAACGGGGGACTTAATTGGGAGGACGTGAAACCGCTCATTATCGAAACATTATCAGATTTAGAAATAGATGTTTACGTCTATGAACCATCGGCAGCGATAAAAGAAGCATTGAAAAAAGAAGATAAACCTTCCGCTGCAAGGCTAACACCTGCAAGGGCTATGTTATTGTATTTATTATACAAATATCGTGCACTGGGCGAATTTGCAAGTGAATTTGCCGCGGAAAAACTAAGTTATTTTTTACAGCGTTTTGGTGAAACACAGTTAAAGCTTGAATTTAACAAGGGGCTATACGGGCCATACTCCGGTAAAGTGAGGCATGTATTATATGCCTTAAATGGATATTATATAAAAGGATATGAACAAAAAGAAGCAAAACCTTTTGAAACGCTGGAACTCGTTGCTTCAAAAAAAGATGAAGTAAAAGATTACATTGATAAGTCTTCCTCGTTTGAAGAAAAGGAAAGATTAGACAAAGTAGCTGAGTTTATACAAGGATTTGAATCTCCTTATGGGTTGGAATTATTGGCAACGGTAGATTTTTTAAGTCATACAGCCTCCTTAACTGACGCAGAAAGCATTAAAAAGGAATTGTGGTCGCAAAGGAAAAAGGACTTATTTCCATTAAACCATATACAGTTGGCTATTAATCACCTTAATAAATATAGCAATATACTTTATTCAGCGTAAAAATCTTTAGTATCCTTTCCCCCCCCCCCCATGCAAACCCTCATCGACCTTAGCCATACCATTTTTGATGGTTTAATCACCTACAAAGGCCTGCCTGCGCCAATCATCTGCGATTACCTGAGCCGGGAAAACTCCAAACAATTTTATGAAGAAGGAACCGAGTTCCAGATCGGTAAAATTGAGATGGTGACCAATACCGGCACTTATATCGATTGCCCCTTTCACAGGTTTGAGCATGGTAAAGATCTGTCGCAAATTGCTTTGGAACAATGCGCGGCGCTGGAGGCTATTACCATAAGGGCAACTGCGGTAACCGCGATAGGCAGGGCATATTTTGAAGGAAGAGAGATCCGTAACAAGGCCGTTCTGGTTTATACCGATTGGGCCAGGCATTGGAATACGGCAAACTATTTTGAGGGCCATCCCTACCTTACAGCCGATGCCGCCGAATATTTACGCGATGCAGGTGTGAAATTAGTTGGCATCGATAGCCATAATATCGACAATACCGAAGGCAGAAGCCGCCCGGTACATACAACTTTGCTGGGTGCGGATATACTGATCGTAGAACATTTATGTAACCTGGATAAATTACCCGAAAGTGGCTACCAGTTTAATGCCGTCCCGCCAAAAATTAAAGGCGCCGGGACGTTTGCGGTAAGGGCTTATGCGCGGTTGGGGTAGATTTACATTTTCGCGCTGCAACAGAATTACTTCTCCATTCCTGCTATTCATGGCCAGGCTGTTAACCCAACATGTCATCTAGAACGACAGTGAGCGAACTTAACCGTTTTGCATATTCGACGTGCATATTGTACAAGTTTTCTCCTCGTACCTCGTTCGAAATGACATGGTTTTTAATCCAAAATGTCAGAAATGATATGAGTGAAAAATCGACTTCCGAAATCGAAATTCCGAATTCCGAAATCCGCCTATTTCACCCTTTTATAAATATCCCTTAAATTCCTGCCCATTTCTTTGTAATCAAGCCCGTAGCCAACTACAAATTCGTTTTCAATTTCAAAACCAACGTATTTTAATTCGTCGATCTTTTTAAGCAATGCTTTGGGCTTTAGCAGCAGGGAGCAAAGTTTTATGGAGGCAGGCTGCATTGCCTTCAATTTTTCAATTAAATAATGCGCGGTATTTCCGGTATCAACAATATCTTCAATAATCAACACCTCGCGGCCTTTAATATCTACGCTGAAATCAATATCATCCCGTATTTTAAGGCTGCTTTTTGTGCCGCCATAATAGGATGCCAGTTTGGTAAAAGTAATTTCGCAGGGGATATCCATCTGCTTTATCAGGTCAGCAATAAACAAAAAGCTGCCGTTTAAAACGCCTACAAATACGGGCACACAATGCTTATAGTCGGCATTCAGTTGTTCACCTATCTCTTTTATACGTTCTTCAATAGCCTTAGCCCTTATAAGAGGTTCAAATTCTAAGTCAGCTATTTTTGTTTTCATGGGGTCTAATGTAGAAAAAAAGTATGGAAGTCAGAAAAGTCCGAAAGTCCGGAAAGTCCGAAAGTTTTGGTGCCGGGAATTTTAGAATTATATCGAGTATTTTTCTTCCTGACTTTCGGACTTTCCCGACTTTCGGACTTAAAATCCTATCTTTGCGCCTTAAATGACGGATTACCAGGTTCATACTTTACCCAACGGCATCAGGATACTTTTTAAACATGCGCCATCAACTATAACGCATTGCTGCTTTGTTGTTAACGCAGGTTCGCGCGACGAGCGGGAACACCAGACAGGCCTGGCACATTTTATTGAGCATTTGCTGTTTAAGGAAACTGAACGCCGCAGCACCAACCAGATCCTTAACCGGCTGGAACTCGTAGGCGCCGACCTGAACGCCTATACCACCAAAGAATACACCTGTATCCATGCTTCCCTTTTAAGTCAGCACCTGGAACGTACGATAGATCTTTTTGAGGATATCTTGTTCCACTCCACCTTCCCCGAAGATGAGCAGGAAAAAGAACGAGGTGTGATTCTCGATGAAATTGCGTCTTACCTCGACCAGCCCGAAGAAGCGATCCAGGATGATTTTGAAAGCTTGTTGTTTAAAGGACATCCCATTGGCGAAAATATTTTAGGTACGCCGGAAAGTGTCGCCAAACTGAACAGCGCCGATATAAAAGATTTTATTGCCGCCAATTATAACACCTCCGAAATGGTTTTTGCCGTGTTTGGTAATTACGATTTTAAAAAAGTAGTTAAACTTTCTGAAAAATATTTTGGCCATGTGGCCGCTAATCATATTAAAAAACAAAGGGTACAACCTGCCAGCAACGCCGGCTCATCCCTTGTTTTGCAAAAACCGATCTCCCAGGCCCATTGTATTATGGGTAACACGGCTTATTCGGCAAGCCACCCGTTGAGGGATGGTCTTTGGCTATTGAATAACTTATTAGGCGGGATAGGCATGAGCAGCCGGCTGAACCTCGAAATACGGGAAAAATACGGAATTGCCTATACCATTGATTCCAGTTATACAACATTTACCGATTGCGGTATTTTTTCCATTTACTTTGGAACCGACAAAGAAAAGGTTGAAAAAGCCATGCGCCTTGTTCAAAAGGAACTAAAGAAACTCCGCGAGGTAAAACTTGGCACGCTGCAGTTGCATAATGAAAAGCAGAAATTTATAGGCCAGATAGCTTTGGGTGAAGAAAACCGGATGGGGGTAATCATGTCAATGGCCAAAAACCTGATCGCTTTTGATCATGTACATACCCTTGAAGAAATATTTGCTAAAATAAATGCAGTAACCGCTGAGCAACTCCTGGAAATCAGCAATGAAATTTTTGATAATAACAGGATGATAACATTGCTTTTTGAGCCTAAAGAATAATCCTTTAATCATAATTTACTTATGGATACTAAACACCTTATTTTCGAAGTTACAGAATTTCTTGAGCTTCAAAGACTTTTAGATCTGCATGCTAAAGATGGATATAAAGCGGTTTCATTAAGCAGTTATTTTGATGGCAGTAACTTTAAAACCTATTACACCGCACTGATGGTAAAAGATGGGGACAGCGAAAAACTATAGTTTTTTTGCCCGTTGTGTGAGGTCATACGTGCCGAAAACGGCCCACCCAACACCTGTTATAAAAAATATAATAACTTTTACCGATATTGTATGATGGACACTATACGCTGCATATGACATCGCCAAAAAGGCTATTGCCAAAATAAACTTTACTGCAAAAATGAATCTTGTGTATAGATAGAAGAATAGGTTTGTCATAACTTAACTTTTAGAATATTTTAAACTTTACAGAAAACGGGAGGAACGATTGAAAGGGCGATTGTTTGAAATGCTAATTCAAGTTGTTTTAGGCTTTTTAAAAGTAACATAGGCACGGGTTAAAACCATTAGCCCAATAAGAACACAAATAAACTTAGGGCCATTATATTCCCGGTTAATTGTGATCCATTCTTTAAATGGCACCAGTAAACATACAGAAACAGCCCAAAGTAATATTGCCAGCAAAGCCATTTTTTTTGATATCGGTTTCATAAGCTGGATATATTAAAAAGACCAAAATATGGAAATGCAGTCACTTTAACAACAGTATTCTTTCAAAAAATTTGATAACCCGGATAGTTGGGATAAAGCTTTTAATTTTCCAGTACAAGATCGTTCCAGTACAAACTATACATATTTTGCGTTTGCAGTAACTGGTTATGCGTACCATAATTGCTGACTTTCCCGCTTTCGAGTATATAAATCCTGTCACAAAAAGATTTCAATACATGGAGCCGGTGGGTAATGAAAATGATACCCATTTCTTTTTTCAGGTGCTGCAAAAGGTGTAACACGAATTGTTCAGATTGCCTGTCCATTGCTGCTGTGGCCTCATCTAATATCAATAATTGTGGTTTAAAGTACAACGCCCTTGCTAACGCTATCATTTGCTTTTGTCCGCCCGAGAGGTTAATCCCCTCTTCACCAACTATTGTCATTATAGATTGCGGCAGGCTTTCTACAAAAGGGACAAAACCATATTGTTGTAAAAAATCCAATACGGCTTGGGTATTGTTTTGCGCATCATCAAAAGCGATATTGTATAATACCGTTCCATTGAATATATGCGTGTTTTGCGGAACTACACCTGTCACCCTGCGCCATGCGATTGTATCAATACTACTCAATACTGAATCTTCGTTTACTAAAATTTGCCCGTTTTCGTGGGTGTAATGTTTTTGCAGTATTTGTGTCAGCGTACTTTTGCCACAGCCATTTTCACCCATGATCGCAATGATTTCCCCTTTGTTTACCTCAAAAGAAACATCCTTTATAATAGGCGATCTGCCGGCAAAGCGAAAGGAAAGGTTTTGTACCTGTAATTTTAAAAAATGGGTTATGTTGGCTTCGCCGCCCTCCTTTTCAGCTTCAGTTGCGGTAAATTCAAACATACGGTCAAAGGCTATTTTTGCCTCATTTATTGGAATTGATACCAGCGCCAGATTAGCGACACTTGGTAATAACGCCCCGCACATGCCCAGTATAGCCATCAACTCCCCTGTTTTTAATTGCCCGTGTAACACCTGGTGACTGGTAAAAAAAAGCACGGCCATTAAAAAAAATACGCCGAAACCGTTAGCGAGAAAGGATAATTTAATCTGGATTCTGCCTAATGAAAATATATTGTCCTGATAACCCTGGTAAATATTTTTATTATTTGCCGAAAATAGGTCTTGTTTATTGTGATTTTTTATCGACTCAATCCCTTGTAAGGTTGAAACATAATTAGCTTCTGTTGTTGCGTAGCTGCTCATAATATCGCGCTGTCCATCTATAATCCGTTTGTTGTGTAAATAAATAAGCACGTAAAAAAATGGGGCTGCAACCAAACAGGCAACTCCTACCTGCCACGAATAAATAAAAACAAATGAAGTTGAAACAACCGCCATTAAGGCATCAATAATTATACACTGCCTGCCAATTGGCTTATTACGCGTTGGATTCGTGTTGTATCGTTCAGCCTTGCGGTAAGCTCACCTATTTTACGGGTATCAAAAAAGGGTTTTGGCAATTGCAATAAATGCGTGTAAAAAAAATCGGTGATACGGTTGTTAAAATCTTTGCTTTGCCGTAACAGAAAATATTGCCTTAATGTTGATATACCTTCCCTTATTAATAGCAATACGAATACAAATACAATACCCAAATCAAGCTTCATAAATTCTTTTTTGGGCAATATTTCGTCGATCAGCCTTTGTGAAAATATGGCCATTACCAAACCCAAAGCAGCAATAACAACACCCAATACTGCAGCAATTGTCAGTAAAGGCGTGTCCGTTTTAATCAATTCGATGATCCATTTGCGTTTTTCATGCTTTATATCTTTGGCGGTTTTAAAGCTTTCGTTTGGCAAAAGCTCAAGGCATATTTTAGTTTTCCAAAGCTCATCCAATTGCTTGCTATTTAAGTAAAGGATGCCTTTTGATGGGTCGCCAACAATAAACTGCTGCACATCGTTTTTAACAAGCGTACCAAAACATACCACATAGTGGTTGTTATTGGCATGTAAAATACAAGGCGCACCGTATGCTGTCAGTGAAGCTATACTGGCCTCACAGCCCGTTGCGTTAAAGCCGGTTTTTTGTGCGGCCTGGTACAGCCCCAATAGCGTGGTGCCTGTTATATTGGTACCACTTAGCTGACGTAAGTTTTCGAGGGTATTGGTGCCGGAATAGTATTTTATTACTGACAAAAGACAAGCTACACCACAGTCAGACTGGTCTTGTTGTACAACCAGGCTTTTTTTAGCCTCTTTTATCATTGTGGATATTTCTTAAAACTGCTTCCATCTTCACCTCGCCTTTATATTCTTTTATAAGATCGTGTTTACTGCCATAAATAAATACCGATGGGGTAACTGCATGTCCAAACCATTTGTAAAAGTCAAAATTCTTATCAAACACCCAAACAATGTCTTTGTAGCCGCATAGCCCATACTCCTTTGCAAACCGCCTGGTACGTTCAGGCTTATTGACAGATACCATCAGTATTTGCACCCCCTTAAAGGCTGTAATATTTTGTTGCAGATGTTTTATTTCATCCTGGCAAAATTCGCAATCCGCATCATAATAAAATATGCAAACCGGGCTGTTTGCAGCAAGTTGATTGTAATTATACAAGCCAAGGTCCTGGTTATAAAAATGAAATTCAGGTATTGATTGCCGGCCTGCAATTAGTTGCCGGTTTCGTTTATCTATACTTGTTATGCCAATAATTAACACTACAGCTAAAACCAGCGCCGCCGACAATATTATAAAACCTATCAGTTTCTTGCTCATACATCAGGAAGGATTAAAAGTGACAGTTAAAAACATAAGAAATACAACCCAAAGCACCAGCGCCGGGATATAGCTGCTTACAACAATTTTTAACGACCTATCCACATTCCGGCCAAGTAATTTACTTATGCCGTAAGCCAGCACAAACCAGTAAGCCACCTCGAAAACATTTAGAAGCTGCAATGGATATAGCCATAAGTTAGATACTGAATGCTCGGGAAAGAAGCTTAAAAAAGATAAGGGGTAAAATGACTGTACATCCTGTAATGAATAATTTATTTTAAAAAAATAAAAAAAAATAAGTTTTATTATTAAAGGTATGATAAAAACGAATTCACTAATTACAACAACTTTAAATATTTGGCCAAACCTGGCGGCCCCGCCCCATAAAAATGTACCCATTTGAATAACAATGGCAATTAATGAATACTTAACCAGGTTAAAAAGCACTATTATTATGTAGCCAAGGTATTGGTATTTATTTTGAGCATCCAATAAACGGTCGATTTGTTCGAGGGACATTTGGCTGCCTAAATCCTGGTAATAAACATTTTTTATGAGAACGAAGTGCTGGATCAGGAAGGCTAATATCAATGTAAAAATCGTAATAACAGCAAAAAGATGCATGGACTTTCTCCGTTCAAAAAACTGATAAATGTTCATAAAGAATAGTTTTAGCTAATTAATACTTTTGTTTGCTGTAACAAGCTGCGGGCTTTATTTAATAAGCATACGGTAATGCGTTTTTAATAACATAACTATTAAAAACAGGAATATAAGGGAGCCGGTGAGGCTGGCAAAAAAACGAATGTTTGATACGCCTGCCCACTTAATTACTACTAAAATACTGGCTAAAAAAAGCAATAAATTAACAGCCAGAATAACTACGATTTGATTTTTTGTTGGTTCCATTTTGATACTTGTATATTTTAAGATTAGAGTATTGATTATCCCCTCCCGTTGGTTTGTAAACCAGCGGGAGGGGTAATTTTTTTAGCAGGATGCAGCAGCACCAACCAATGCGCCGCCTATAACGCCGGCAACACCGCCGATAGTAGTGCCAATTACTGGTACTGCACTGCCAACGCCTGCGCCAGCAAGGCCTGATGTAATTGCGCCGCCTAAAGTACCGGCAGCACATTTACCCCAGCTAGACCACCATGATCCGCCTTCAATTTCTTCCATTTCCTGGAAATCCAATGCACGTAATGATAAAGTTAACATAATTTTGTTTGTTTAGGTGACGATATCGTCTTTCGTAATCGCGCAATTACAGGCATACACATCAATGTTCCTACACAGCTGATCGGGCTGCAGTATTTTTGAGCCATAAGAATCTCTTTTCAGAATATTCCAAATCGGGCTTTTTGTTAATTATCAAACTGGTGTTTTACACGGCTTTGGAGTTGTTTAGGCAACTTTTTGTCTTCTCCAAACCGTATCATTTTCGGTAAACCTATAACTATTTGCACAAGTTGTCAATAACCCTATAGGGTGGTTTTTAAATTAAATTCCCGCCATAGTTTAGCAAAGACCCAATGCGATGGCATAAGCAACCAATTCCTGGATGTTTTTAAGGTTTAATTTTTTTAGGATATTTTTCCGGTGCCCTTTTACTGTGTTTATGCTGATGAACAAATTTGCTGCTATTGCCTGGCTGGTAAGCCCCCGGCTAATCAAAGAAATGATTTCTTTTTCTCTGGCCGTTAAATCAATTGTGACCTGCATGGTTAGGGCCGGTTGGAATGATTTTATCGTTGCTGTTGAAAGATACTCCGGAAAAATTGTCTTTCCTTCCCATATTGAATAAATGGCATTAATGAAATCTACACTTTCGCTTGTTTTTGAAAAATAGCCGTTTACCCCAATGTTTTTGAGCTCATTAGCGATGCCTGCTTCTTCAAATGTTGATAACATAATAATTTTAAGGTTTGGGAATAAAAGGCGAAGTTTTTTACATGCAGTCACTCCGTCCATACCAGGCATCCGGTATTCAACGATAACAAGATTGACCTGAGTCCGGGAAACAATATCGATGAGCTCCTCCCCGGTTCTTCCAATCCCGACAACATTAAACTTCTTTTCAGTTTCTAACAGCTGTTTCAAACTTTGAGAAAAAAGCCGATGATCGTCGGCAATAGCAATATTTAACATAAGGTTTAGGTGTAATTATTTAACTGTTATTTGAATTCTTGCATGTTTTTAAGATATAGATAAAAACGAAGAAACGTATTTTTTTTAAAAAAGTATTGTTTTTTTTTAAAATGGATGATAAACCGGGTGGCTCCTGTTTAACAATCACTTTCTTGATTTTTTTAACGCGATAAATCCTTTACTTTTGCATAATGAAACTCCCTATTGTTGCATACGGCGACCCGATTTTAAGAAAAAAAGCTACGGCTATTGAGCCGGAGGAATACCCGCATCTGGCAGCGCTTATTGAAAACATGTACGAAACTATGTATGCTGCCAGAGGAATAGGTTTGGCCGCTCCCCAGGTTGGTTTTTCGATGCGCTTATTTATTGTGGATGCTTCGCCGTTTGAAGATGAGGATCCGAAGTTAAAAGGCTTTAAAAAGGTTTTTATCAATGCACAAGTTTTGGAAGAAACTGGCGAGGAGTGGGCATTTAATGAAGGCTGCCTGAGTATTCCTGATATAAGGGAAGATGTTTACCGTGGACCCGTAGTGAAGTTATCCTACTATGATGAAGACTGGAAACATCATGAAGAAACATTTTCGGGCATGGCCGCGCGGATTATCCAGCACGAGTATGACCATATTGAAGGTAAGTTATTTATTGATAAGCTTAGCCCATTACGCAAACGCCTGATCCAGAAAAAACTGAACGATATTTCGAAGGGCATTGTTGACGTGGATTATAAAATGAAATTTCCGGCTATGAAAAAAGGCAGGTAACCTCATTTAAAAATACTTAATTGTTTAGAAAAAGAGGTGTTTTTTGTAAACCCTGGTAATTATTAACTACTTGATTGTCAGATAAAAATAACATTATATTTTTAATTTGTGTAAACCTTTCTAAACCCTTTTTACATGACCACAAGTTAAACTTTAAACCTTTTTAACTCCTTGCAACAATTACAACCCCTTACAACAATTACAATCATTACTATATATTTGCCAAATGACTAAAGAACAGATTCAGGATTTAAGGGATAGAGTAACTTCCCTGAGGAGGCACCTTTGACATCGATAAGAAACTTGAATTATTAGAAAAAGAACAGGAAATAACTATCAGTCAGGGTTTTTGGGACTATCCTAAAGAAGCCGAAAAGGTACTGGCTTCTATCAAAACAAAAAAAATATGGACAGACGCCTTTCAAAAGGTAGTGGCCGTTGTTGAAGATACAGGCGTACTTTATGAGTTTTTCCAAAGCGGCGATGCTACGGAGGCTGAAATGCAGGAACAGTATAACGCAGCTGTGAAAGCTGTTGAAGAGCTGGAGTTTAAAAACATGCTCTCGGCCGAAGAAGACCAGTTTAATGCCGTGCTGCAAATTACAGCAGGCGCCGGAGGCACCGAAAGTTGCGACTGGGCTGGTATGCTGATGCGCATGTACATTATGTGGGCAGAGAAGAACGGTTATAAAGTAAGCGAACAGGATTTCCAGGAGGGTGACGTTGCAGGCGTAAAAACGGTTACTTTGCAGATCGAGGGCGATTTTGCTTATGGCTATTTAAAAGGCGAAAACGGCGTACACCGTTTAGTAAGGATCTCTCCCTTCGACTCGAATGCTAAGCGGCACACCTCTTTTGCCTCAGTATATGTTTACCCGCTGGTGGATGATACCATCGAAATTGAGGTAAAAGATGCTGACATCGAATTTGAAACCTTCCGTTCGGGCGGTGCAGGCGGCCAGAATGTGAATAAGGTGGAAACTGCTGTACGTTTATACCATAAACCATCGGGCATTATAATTAAAAACCAGGAATCGCGTTCCCAGTTGCAGAACAAGGAAAATGCCATCAGGTTATTAAAGTCGCAGTTATACGAGGCCGAAATGCGCAAGCGTTTGGAAACCACCAACGCCATTGAAGGGAATAAGAAAAAGATAGAATGGGGTTCGCAGATCCGCAACTATGTTTTACATCCGTATAAACTGGTGAAGGACCTGCGGACAGATTATGAAACATCAAATGCCAATGCGGTTTTGGATGGCGACCTTAACGACTTTTTAAAAGCCTATTTAATGGAGTTCGGCGGACCTAAGAGTTAGTTGATTGGGTGAGTGGTTGATTAGGTTATTTTACATCGTTTTTTTAATATTATCTTTATAATTCTAATTATTAACCATGAAAACCCTATTGTATGCCCTAATGCTTATGAGTTCAGTAATGTTAGCTTACAGCCAGGAAAAACCGATCCCGTTATACACTAATGGTGTGCCTAACGCCAAACCAACCCCGGCCAGCTATGTCGAAAAACTTGATGTTGACTGGATGACCATGGTGAGCATACCCACGCTCACACCCTATTTCCCTGAAAAAGGCAAGGCAAATGGTGCTGCAATAATAATTTTCCCCGGTGGGGGCTATGGCGGGCTTTCTATGGTGAACGAAGGTTCAAGTATTGCCCAAGCATTCAATAAAATGGGTGTAACGGCTTTTGTCGTTAAATACCGTTTGCCCAGTGACGACATAATGCTTGATAAAACCATAGGCCCTTTACAGGACGCACAGCAGGCTGTTTTAACGGTCCGTAAAAATGCCGCTCAGTGGGGAATTAAACCCGATAAAATAGGCATTATAGGGTTTTCTGCTGGCGGACATTTAGCCTCCACAGAAGGAACACATTTTGATAAAGTGCTGGTTGATGATAAAGAAAACATCAGCGTACGGCCTGATTTTATGGTATTACTTTACCCGGTGATCTCTTTTGGTCCGATGGCGCATGTTGGATCAAGGGAAAATCTTATCGGTAAAACGCCTGCACAAAACCTGATTGATTTGTACAGCAACGAAAAGCAGGTGACCGCCAATACACCGCCTACTTTTTTGGTGCATGCCACCGATGATGATGCAGTACCGGTACAAAACACTCTGATGTTTTACGATGCCCTGCTAAGCGCAAAAGTAAAAGCAGAAATGCATATTTTCCAGGCAGGCGGTCATGGTTTCGGCCTCAATAATCCAAAAAGTAAAGACAAATGGATTGATTGGTGTCAGAATTGGCTGGATGAGAATGGGTTTTTGTAGGAGGAATTGCAAGAATAATTCTGTAAATTCAAAGCATGGCCAACCCGCAGCAGAATAACGAGATAATTTTTTACAACACACCAACCGGTGATGTTAAAATTGAAGTTATTTTTAATGACGAAACTTTTTGGCTTACCCAAAAACGTATGGCTGAACTTTTTGGAGTGGAAGTTCCGGCTATTAGTAAGCATTTAAAAAACATTTTTGAAAGTGCCGAGCTCATCGAGACTTCAGTTGTTTCCAAAATGGAAACAACTGCTACAGATGGTAAAAGTTATTTAACATCATTTTATAATCTTGATGCCATTATTGCAGTAGGATACAGGATAAACAGCATTCAGGCTACCCAGTTCAGGATATGGGCTACTAAAACCCTTAAGGAGTTTATTATCAAAGGTTTTGTATTGGATGATGAACGCCTGAAACAAGGTAAGAGATTTGGCAAGGATTACTTTGACGAACTCCTGGAGCGCATCAGAGAAATACGGGCCAGTGAACGACGCTTTTACCTGAAGATAACTGACATCTATGAGCAATGCAGCATTGATTACAAAAACGATGCTGAAATAACCCAACGATTCTTTAAAACAGTTCAGAACAAACTGCATTTTGCCATTTCGGGTAAAACAGCAGCCCAGCTTGTAGCCGAACGGGCCAATGCTGAAAAGCCACATATGGGGCTACAGACCTGGAAAAATTCGCCATCAGGCAAAATATTGAAAAGCGATATTGGAATTGCTAAAAACTACCTTATTGAGAAAGAAATAAAAGAACTGGAACGGATAGTTACCATGTATCTTGATTTCGCCGAATTACAGGCATCCCGCCAAATACCCATGAAAATGGCCGATTGGATAAGCCGTTTAGATGCTTTTCTTCAATTTAACGAATACCAGCTATTAAAGGACGGGGGAGATGTCAGTCATGAAGTTGCTGTAAAGTTAGCTGAAAAAGCTTACGATAAATTCAGAGTTATACAGGATCAAAACTTTGTGTCGGATTTTGATAAAGAAATAAAAAAGATAAGCACGAAAGAATAATTATCGATCTGCTCCGCAATAGTACGAACGGCTCAGAAAGTAAAGTACGTTAAGCGAAAAGTCAAATGAAAAAATTTTTATTTTCAATAGTTTTATTAACTTTCTGTATCTGGGCAAAAGCACAAGCCGTTAATGAAAAGCTATACAATGCGTTAAAAATGAAAGATACATTGGAAGTTGAAAAACTACTTAATAATGGAGCTGATGCTAATTACATAAAAAATCAAGGGCAGGCAGAAATGCCTTTATTAATATTTTCAGTTATAAACAACGATTTTAAAACGGTAAAACTATTAGTTGATCATAAAGCGGATGTTAACCGTAAAGATTTGTTTAGTACCTCCGCCTTAATGTACGCCGCGAACAACGGAGATTTAAATATCATTAAATATTTATTGGATAATGGTGCAGATATCCATGCAAAAGATGAACAAGGTAATACAGTTTTGTCTGCCGCTAAAGAAGGGAAACATCCGGAGGCAATTAAGTTTATTGAAAGTTCTTTAAATAAAAATTAGCTTCTCAATCCATAAATCCCAGCAACTCCGTCAACTCGTTTACCTTTTCGGTTGACCCCAAGTGTTCATAGGCGCTGATCAGGTTACGCAATACGCGTTTAATGATTTCGGTATTTGAGCATGGTTCATAGAATTGTTTGTCGAACTTCAGGTTCAGTTGCTTTAAAAACATATCTACATCTCTGCGGCCAAAAATAAGGCCCTTGTTAAATGCGTTGATGTAAAACAGAATACCGCCGTCAAATTCATTTTGCATAGTTTCATCAAGATAGGCCAGGATAAAATGCTGCGGCAGATTAACCCCGTAAACAGGGATGTCCAGTTTTTGGGCGATGATGGAATAAATGATGGCGAGCGAGATCTGGTTGCCTTTTTTGGTTTCCAGCACCTGGCTGATATAGCTGTTTTGCGGGTCCTGGTGATTTGTGGTGTTGCCGCTGAACCCATAAATATTATAAAAAACATGGTTAATAAGCTTAACCTGTTCGGCCGGGCTGGCCTCGTTCATCATTTGGATCCAAACGTCGCGCTTTATAGCTTCTATCTGGTTAATTACCTTTTGCTCATCAAGATCGGGGTATTGGTAGCGGTTAATGATCAGTATGCCCTGCAATAAGTCGAATGCACCGCCCTGGTACCACAGTTGCAGATCTTTTTTTACAGTGCCAAACTGAATTTCATGCACCAGCCCTGCGATCCTTTCCTGTTGAATCGGGTCAAAGGCTTCTTCCCAGGCCAGCTCCAGATACTCAATGGCTTCACCGCCGTACGAAAGCAATTTTTGATGCACATGCTCAAAAATCTCCCCGTCCGGATCATCCAGTAAGCGGATTAATGATTTTACTTCTGTCGGATTTATCATGCTCTGTACTGCTAAAATACTAAACCTTTCATATTTTTACAACCATGTTTAATTTTAGGTTCGCTAAAGATTACCTATGGCACCGTTTTAAAGCAAAAAACAGGCACGGGATACATTCGCCGTTTGTTTACCGGCTGGTTGACGAAGTTATTTACGATTTTGAGGGCAAAAAAGTATATGCGGAGGTGGAAAACCTGCGCAAACAACTATTAAGTGACGAAAGGATTATAACTATAACGGACCTTGGTGCGGGATCGCTCATCAACAATAACCGTAAAAAGAAAATAAGCGACATAGCGCGTAACGCTTTAAAGCCGCCTAAAATGGCCCAATTGCTTTACAGACTGACCGCCAATCTGCAACCCGGCAACATCATTGAACTTGGCACCTGTCTTGGCGTCACTACCCTCTATCTGCAAAAGGCAGCTCCGGAAGCTCAGGTTTATACTTTTGAAGGCTGTCCTGAAACCGCTGCAGTAGCCCGGGAGGTATTTCAAAAAGCCGGGGTAAATGATATAGAATTAGTCATCGGCAATTTTGATAATACGCTGCCCGCGGTGATCGATAAATTAAACAGGCTTGATTTTGTATTTGTAGATGGGAACCACCAAAAGGAGGCAACGCTGAAATATTTTGAATGGTGCCTGCCCAAAGTACATGAAAACACGATGCTCATTTTTGATGATATTTACTGGAGCGATGGCATGAAAGAAGCCTGGGAAATGGTTAAATTACATCCAAAAGTGACTGTTACGATAGACCTTTTTTGGATAGGGCTCGTTTTTTTTAAGCCGGGACAGGTTAAAGAAGATTTTTTGATAAAATACTGATATGCTGTGTGGTAATGTTTATTTATTCCCTGAAGATTGAATAATAGGCCCATTTTTCAAGGGGTAAAACGAGGCCGATTTCTTAAAAAACGTTAAAAATCTTTAATCATTAAGCCGGTTGGCGTACCTTTGCGCGATGGAAATTTTACCCCATGACCTGCAGGCATACCTCGACGGGCATTGCGACCCGGAACCGGAATGGCTAAAAACCATCAGCAGGGAAACGTACTTAAAGGTGCTGCGGCCCCATATGCTTTCGGGGCATTACCAGGGCAGGGTACTGAGTTTTTTTAGCAAATTGATTCAGCCAAAACGCATCCTTGAGATAGGCACCTTTACTGGTTACGCAACTATCTGCCTTGCCGAAGGGTTGACCGAAGAGGGCATCATAGATACAATAGAAGTGAACCGCGAGTTTGAAGAAATGCTCAATTCACACTTTAAGTTGACAAATGTTGAGAAAAAAATAAGGCTTCATTTTGGCGAAGCTATAGCGGTAATTCCCTCGTTGGAAAACATTCTCTTCGATTTGGTGTTCATCGATGCGGATAAAAAAAATAATTATACGTACTTTCAACTTGTAATTGATAAAGTACGGCAGGGGGGATTAATAATAATTGATAATGTTTTGTGGAAGGGAAAGGTGTATGGCGCTGAAAATGATGCCGATACGCAGATCATTCGCAAACTTAATGATCAGATTTCAGCCGACGGGCGTGTAGAAAGTGTAATTCTGCCAGTCCGCGATGGGTTATTGGTCATTCGAAAAACGTAAATTATGAAAGAACTCTTACTTGTTTTATTGCTGGCTGCTTCATGCCTGTTTGCTTCGGCACAAAAAAACACACCCCAATCTTATATTGAACAATTTAAGGACGATGCAATTCGCATTATGCATGAAACAGGTGTGCCTGCCAGCATAGTTTTAGGGGTTGCCATGCACGAATCGGGTTGCGGAAACAGCGCACTGGCACAGCACTTAAACAACCAGTTTGGCGTAAAGGGGAATACCCACACAGTTTATTATAGCCGGAAAAAGAAGGTGCATACAGCCTACAAACGTTATGAATCGGTATATGATTCTTTCCAGGATTTTGCCCGGATCATGACGGAACGCACTGAATTTAGCGGGATGTCATTGCAACTTACCCATTTCGATTATGCAGGCTGGGCACATGGCATCCAAAAAGGCGGCTATGCGCATGATCATCACTGGTCGAAATATGTACTGGGTATTATCAAAAAATACCAGTTATACCTGTTTGATGAAAACCCCGGTGACCAAACCCAGGGTAAGGCGCAGTTGGCGCAAAATTAACAGAACGGTAAGGCTCAGCCGGGATATTTACCACGGCGTTTGCTTTGCTTTCAGGCATAATAGCAGATATAGGCTACGTCTGTCTCGCAATCAACATCAAATGATACGCCCGATGGAATGTGAAATTGTTCGGATGCCAGGTGTTGCTCCCAATTGCTGTTGTTAAGTTTTGTACGCATAATTCCAGAAATAACGATAATTGTTTCTGGTGTTGAAGTGCCGAAAATGTATTTTCCTTGTTTCATTACCCCAACGGTCGCCGGGCCCTTTTCAGTTTCAATGCCAAGGCTTTGAACATTGCCTTCAAAATAAACATTATGTTTAATGGGACTTATTGGAGATTTGCTGGTAGCGTCGCTCATGTTTTCTGTATGTTTTAAAAGGCCTAAAATAGTACTATGCGGATTAAAATCAGTATGGATAGCTGTTTTTCCTGTCCCACTACGGAAACTTATAAATCACACCCAACGCAATTCCTTCCGTTCCCTGGATGCTGGCAGAGGTATTTTTGTCATACAAAAAGGTGCCGTTCACAGTAAAGGCAATTAAGCGGGTTACTTTGGCTGTTAATGTTCCGTCGATACGGTGGCTGGTATACGCCAGCGGCTGAATGTACGGTATAAACAGCGCGTAGCGCAGGTTAAGGTGCATGGTTTTGCTAAGGTCTTTATCAATACCAGCAACTACCTGTACCGCCAGTTGGTTGTAAAATGTATGGTCAATAGGTACGCCATAATTGGCAGGCTGGTTATGGTAAATAGTTGTGTCGAGCACGAAAGTTTGTCGTGCGGTACCGGTACCAATGCGCAGGTCGAACCATTTATTGGGCTTGTACTCAAAACCTAATGATTCCGTAAGATAACCCGGCGCCATAAAATTGGAGATCATAGATGGGTTGCTCCCGTCGGGGTTGGGATAGTTATAGCCGGCCGTAAATTGCGATTCGAAAGTAAGCGATCCAAAAAAGAACCACCGTTTTGAAAGCTGGGTAGCCAGTTTGTTATCAAAAAATATCCGGTCGTTAGTTTTTCGGGAGCCTTGTCCCTTGTTCTTTGAGATGCCGTAAAGCAGGTTGGTTTCGGTAGTAAAATCCAATGGCTTTTTGTTGTATTCAGCCTTGAAATCAAAATTAGAACCTAAGGCTATTGCGCTTACCCCACCAGCACTATAGTTGCCGGTAAATGCCGACTGACTGAAATTAAGACCGAAAATAACCGATTTATGCCAGTAGCTTACCTTATAATCAAGCATATCAACAGGCAGCAGTTCTTTACGGAGCAATATGGGCCGGTATAGAATCGGCAATGAATTTTTTCCTGGATCGATGCGGAGTTTGTTGAGGAGGTTGGTGTCTACTTTAAGAGAGTCGGTTTTTTGTGCTTTTACTGAAAATGCAAAGCCAAAGATCAATAAAATGAATAACCCGGGGGTGGTTTTTAGCATAGTTTTGTATTAGCTGAAAGCTTAAAGCAAAAGCCGAAAGCCGTTAAAATGTATGTAGATGAAACGCTTTCGGGTTTCCCTTAAGCTATTCGCCTATTACCTGCTATTTAACAGATGAACTGCAAATTTATTATATCCGGTCAATAATCCGGTATTGGAAATTGTAAAAATATCATGTTTGTTGGTAAAAAAACGCACGCCATCTCAACTTTTCTTTCCGCAAACCATTAAATGGGGACTAAATGAAAACAGGTCAGGGTTCTCTTCTGTGGATTTTAACAAGGCCATTATCGCCTCTTTCTTTTTGGGATCCGACCGGGTTTCAAAATATTTGCTGTCGAGCCACACCATGCCCTCTACAGCAAACAGCTTCCGATTATTGAAGCCTGCTTCCATTGTTTCGTCCATCAATTCAGCAGGTTTATGAAAAAATGCTTCAGGTAATATCCCCGGCCAGTTTCCCGGTGGATTATGGATCCCCGACTTAAGCTCGACCTGGCACATATCGTAAAATTTGGGGTCGTGGATCATTCCATTCAGCAATCCGGTAACTGTTGAAACTGTATGATTGATAGCGAACCCAAGTAATATGCCATTGGATTTAAGCACACGATAAGCTTCACTTAGTGCTTTTATCCTGTCGGCCCTTGCTTGCAAGTGGTAAAGCGGGCCATGTAAAATAACCACATCAGCAAATCCGTCATTGAAATCAAGTTTCCGGGCCTCACCCAGTAAAGCTTTGAAAGGTTTCTTAAGTTTTGCCGCTCTTTTTTGCGCCTGCTGGATGTGCTTGTTAACCGGATCGATTAGATGAACCTGGTGCCCCATGTCAGCCAGCCATTCGGCATAAACGCCGGGTCCGCCGCCTACGTCAATAATAACACCGCCTGCGCCAGGCAAATAACGACCTATTAATTCCTTGTTCCGTTCAAACTCCAGCGGCCCCAGGCCAAATGTAAGGCGCTTATCCTCAGCCGCACCGGTATAAAACAGGTCTATTTCCGGGCTGATCATGTTATTTGCCATTTTCTGAAAAAAAGAGTTTACCGGGAAGTGCAGGGCTTGTTCCAATATTGACCATTCGTCGCTTATTCATAATTTTTAAAAATAATCAAATTATGACTGCAACCAACAAATATTTAATGCGTATAAGTGACAGATAATTATTGCGGGCACTCTTTATAATATGGATTAAAATGAATAGAATCTAAATTAAAAGAATAGAAACATGAATAGAGGAAATCCCTTTGGGATAGAGGATGATGGGAAAACAGCAGGAATGCTGAGTTACTTTTTTGTATTAGGATGGTCGATGGCCTTTTTTGCATTTCACAAAAATGAAAAAACAAGCTTAAGCAGTTATCATTTGAGACAGACGCTACTGTTGTATATTTCTTACGTGGTGGTGAGGTACGGGGTGGCTTTTATTTTTGGTGCTATTGGCTTACCAACCTACATGTTTTCATCATATTATTTCGCAGTGCCGGTAAATTTAGGTTTTATTGCCTTATGGATAATTGGTTTAGACGCAGCGATTAACGGACAGGAAAAACCGATTCCTATTTTTGGCCAGCAGGCTCAAATTGTGTTTGCAACCATCTGAAAAATAATTGCCCGGTGTTTACATCCGGGGCAATCAAATCAATATAATCAAAAGGATAATTTTGTATCGCTATCGGGATACAGCGTTATCCTTTTTTTGTTGGAGTTTCCGCTGATGCTTTAGCTACCGGTTATTTCTTTGCTGGTGCAGGTTTTGCAGCGGCCGTTTTAGCTGGTTGCTCAGGTGCAGCTTCGGTTTTAGCTGGGGTTGCAGGCTTTTCGCTTTTTGCTTTTTGCTCAGGTGCCGCTTCGATTTTAGCAGGGCTCGCAGCCTTTTTGCTTTTTGCTTTTGGCGCAGTTTTGGTAGCGGCAACTTTAGCTGGTGGTTCCGGTGCCACTTCGGATTTAGCAGGGGGCGCAGCCTTTTTGCTTTTTATTTTCGGAGCCTTGCTTACAGCAACCTTAACTTCATTTGCCGTTTCCTGAATAGCTGATTGCGCCAGCTTCAATTCTTTGGAAATTATTTTAGCGAGTTTTTTTGACCCTTTCTCAACTTCTTTAAGCAGTTTTTCAGATTCTGGTCCGAATTTTCCCGTTATTTTTTTCAGCTCATCAATTAAATGTTGCTGAATGGCTTTCCTTGATGTTTTCACTGTTGAATTTTCTATTTTCTTACTCATAAATGTAGAATTGTGTCCAAATGTATGTTAAATAGTAATGTATTTAATATTATCATTATGTTAACAAAACCAATTGCTTTAACATTTGTTTGCGCTAGATGTTTTAAAAAAATGCTATTGGCACACAACTATTCCGCACTATATTCATCTGGCAATAAGAAATTAAATTTTAAAATTTTTCATAAATTTTTAGCTGAAAATGAGGAAGTTATAAATTATTTATTTTAATTTTAATCTCATTTCAAAAAACCTTAAATTTATGGAACCTATCAACAATCCCGTAAGCCAGGATACTGGCAAAACGGCCGGCATCATCAGCTATTTTTTTATTTTGGGATGGCTCATCGCCTATTTTGGATTTCATCAAAACAATAAAACAAGTTTGGGCAGTTATCAACTACGGCAAACCTTGCTTTTTCATATTGCTTCGATGGTAATATGGTATGGGCTTTTCTTTATTTTGGGCCTGCTTGGAATTTATTCACTTTATTATGTCTCCAGGCTTATCGAATTAGCGTTATTAGTTCTTTGGGTAATCGGTTTTATTGGCGCTATTAACGGCGAACAAAAACCAATTCCATTTTTTGGTGCATGGGCGCAAACCATGTTCGCTGGTATTTAAAACGCTTATTTAAAGTAGCAAGGCATCAACATAATGCGCATGCACTATGCCTTCGCAGGGCGACCATGAAAAAATAGTAAATCTGCCATCCTGCGAAGAAACCAGTGCAATGGCATTGCGTTGGTCAAAAACAAACTGTGCTGCCGAAAGGTGCCTGGTGCCGCCATTTTGAGCGGGATGGATTGTTATTGCCGCGTTGCCGATCACCGGCTCAGTAATCATCATTTGTTCAACAGGCAGGCTGTTTGACGATAAGCCTATTTTTGCGCCAAAGGCCATTACTTCCAACTTATCGTTAATAATTGTTGCACCGTCTACAGCGGTAAGCCCGGCGATATTTTCAACGGTACGGTTAACGTCTTCCTGCCAGAGGTTATTGGCGGATTCATCCGGGTCCTGCTCCATTAATAATTTAAGCTGATCAAATGCCGGCGTAACGGGATAGGTAATGGGGTGTATGATAGAATTGCGCCAGCCATCATCGCCGGAAGGCACCACCAGCAACGAGCCCCCGTGTCCGTGGGCCCGCATAGAAGCCGCCAGTTGTACCAGTACGTTTACCGAATCGTGCCAGCCGGTTGGCGAATTATAATCCAATAAGGAAGTTAGCATTGCCGGGCAATCGGGCAGGCTTTTACTATGCTCGTCAATTATTTTTATTTCGTCGCCTTTAAGTACGGCAACGTTGATGAATTTACCAAAACCATTTATACGGCGGTGTTTTACCACCAGTAACCCGGGTTCAATAACCTCGAGCACAAAACAACAGTCGGGAATGTTCCGGGTGGTACCCCAAACATAAAGCTCACCATCTTCGTCCCAGATCCCGAGGTGGATCCCGGAACGCTCAACAGCCGGGGCCAGTTTTGTTAAAATAGCAGGAGTTAAAAATATACGTTCCTCAAATACTAAGGGCTGTCCGGCCAGCAAAGGCGGCAAATAGGCCAGCGATATCTTGGGCGAACGTCCTTCTTCCCGACGCAAACTGGCCCAGAATGTAACGTCAATTATCGCCTCAATAACTTTTTGCGATGGTTCAGGAGCAAGATTATCATCACCCTGTTGTATTGCAGTAGCCAAAAGTCTTTGAAAATGACCCTGAATTGCTGGTGCAGCGGTGCCGGCCGCCTTGTATGTTGATTTGTAGGTCATTGATGTTTGATATTAATATAGTGGCTAAAATACCGCTATAACGGTAGATTACGTATGCGTTTAGCTTAACTTGATTTAATTATGACGAAACTATCCAGATATTAATGCAGTAATAATTTCCATGGCTCATAATCCGGGATTCGGGGAATCATTCAGCTTTTGATCGGGTGAAAACAAAGCTTCATCTATATTTGTACTATATCTGTCTGTTTTCTTTGATATTTCAAATAATAATATTTACTATTGTGTATCAATGACACAATGGTAAATTTTGTCAATACCAATTTCCAGTAAACCTATTAAATTATTAAAATGAGATTAAGTTACAAATCCGCTTCGGCAGCACTAATTGTGGTGACCTGTTTGCTCCAGCTAACAGTGCATGCACAAAGTAAAAAGCCGCTCCCTCAATTGGGGAAAAACAACCTGAAGGAGGTGATAGCCGCCATGACCCTGCAGGAAAAATCAAAACTGGTAGTTGGTATGGGCTTTAAAATGCCCGGCATGCCTGCACCCCAAAAGGGTAAAAAACCGGAACCGATTAACATTGGCGGTTTTACTTTGCCCCCCTCTGATCCGGAGGCATATGATGTTCCGGAAAAGGTACCGGGCGCAGCAGGTCGTACCCATGCAATAACCCGCCTGGGCATCCCCTCAATTACTGTTTCGGATGGACCGGCCGGATTAAGGATTGACCCTGAAAGGCCTAATGATCCTAATAAATATTATGCCACGGCGTTCCCGGTTGCTACATTGCTGGCTTCATCATGGGATACTGCTTTGGTGAAAAAAGTTGGTGTTGCCTTCGGAAATGAAGTGCGTGAATACGGCGCTGATATTTTATTGGGCCCAGCCTTAAATATACACCGTAATCCGCTTGGGGGCCGTAATTTTGAATATTATTCGGAAGACCCGTTGGTTGCAGGAAGCATGGCCGCTGCCATGGTTAAAGGGATCCAAAGTAATGGCGTAGGAACTTCGATCAAACACTATGCAGCAAACAACCAGGAAACAAACCGTAACAGCGTAAATACCATTGTTAGTGAAAGGGCCATGCGCGAAATTTATCTTAAGGGGTTTTCTATCGCTGTAAAAACCTCACAACCATGGACGGTGATGTCATCGTACAACAAAGTGAACGGCACTTATACTTCTGAGCGTCGCGACCTTCAAACTGATATTTTAAAAAGAGAATGGGGATTTAAGGGCTTTGTAATGACCGACTGGTTTGGCGGTCATGATGCAGTGGCGCAAATGAATGCCGGTAACGATTTACTGATGCCCGGTAACCCCGATCAGTCTGACGCAATCGTTGCTGCCGTTAATAATGGCACACTAAGCATACAACAATTAGACGCTAACGTGGAAAGAATGCTTAAGATCATCCTTAAATCACCAACCTTCAGGGGATATAAATACTCCGGAAAACCTGATCTGAAAGCACATGCAAAAGTTTCGCGCATGGCAGCTGCACAGGGCATGATCTTGCTCAAAAATGAAGACAGTGCGCTTCCTTTAGCTAATGGTAAATCACTTGCCGTATTTGGCAATACCTCTTATAATATTATTGCAGGCGGAACCGGTAGCGGTGATGTACATAAGCCTTATACCATTTCATTGGTTCAGGGCCTGGGCAATGCCGGGTATAAAGTGCAGGATGATTTGAGCAAAAGTTACGCAAGCTATATAGCCGATGCAAAAGCAAAACAGCCGAAAAATCCAAACTTTTTTATGGCTCCTCCACCAATTCCAGAAATGGATGTAACTGCCCTTACAGCACCACAGGCTGACGCTGCTGACGCCGCGCTGATCACTATCGGCAGGAACGCAGGTGAAGGCGCTGACCGTAAAGTGGAAAACGATTATCATTTAACTGATGCTGAAAAAGCACTTATCAGCAGTGTAAGTACAGCTTTCCATGCAAAGGGTAAAAAAGTGATCGTTGTTCTAAACATCGGCGGTGTAATTGAAGTTGCCAGCTGGAGAGATAGTGTCGACGGTATTTTATTGGCATGGCAGCCCGGCCTTGAAGCAGGTAACGCTATTGCTGATGTGTTGAGCGGTAAAGTTGATCCATCGGGTAAACTGGCCACCACTTTTGCAATGGATTATACCGATGAGCCTACCATAAAGAATTTCCCGGGTAAAGAATTTCCTTTGCCTCCCGGTCAAAAGCCCAATATGATGATGGGCAGGCCATCTGAGGTTACCTATGAGGAAGGTATTTATGTAGGCTATCGTTATTTTGATGCATTTAAAGTTAAGCCTGCTTATGAGTTTGGCTACGGGTTATCCTACACCACCTTTAAGATCAGTGACGTAAAAGCAAGCTCTAAAGACTTTAATGGCAGTATCTCTGTAAAAGTTACCGTTAAAAATACAGGTAAGGTAGCAGGTAAAGAAGTAGTACAGCTTTATTTAAGCGCCCCTGCACAGAACATTGATAAACCGGAACAAGAGCTAAAAGGCTTTGCCAAAACAGGCTTGTTAGCCCCTGGCCAGTCACAGTTCCTGGTGTTTATTTTACATGCAGGCGATCTTGCTTCGTTCTATACCGGTAAATCGGAATGGATAGCAGATGCAGGGGAATATAAAGTAAAAATTGGTGCATCATCGAGAGATATTGCGAAAACAGTTTCTTTTAAACTGGCCAATGATATCGTTACTGAGAAAACACATAATTCGCTTACCCCGCAGGTAGCTATTGATGAGCTAAAGCATAAATAAGCATACAAAACGATAAACTATAAACTAAACTGGGCCCTGCGACATTTATGTTGCGGGGTTTTTTGTTGAAATTGGGCGTGGAGACGTGATGCATCACGTCTCCGGAGGCGCGATCAATGAAGCATGAAATTTTATTTTCAATAATTACTGAAAGTTTAAATATTTTTATTATGTTTGTATTATGAAATTAGAAGAAGCCAAATTGCAGTTTATACAGGCCTGGGGGAAACTCGGTTCGGAGTGGGGGATAAACCGCACAATGGCGCAAGTGCATGCCTTGCTGCTTATTACGCCGGATTCTTTAACTACTGAAGAGATCATGGAAGAACTGAGTATCTCACGAGGTAATGCGAACATGACTCTGAGGGATCTGATGGGATGGGGCCTCGTGGAGAAACAATTGAAACCCGGCGAACGGAAAGAGTATTTTTATGCAGACAAAAACACCTGGAACATTGCAAGGCAGGTTGCCAAAGAACGCCGCAAACGGGAGCTTGACCCGGTAATTAAGATCCTGGACGAATTAGTAAAAGTTGAGGGCGATGCAGATGACCCGGCTTACAAAACTTTTCATAAATCGGTAAAGGATATAAACAAACTGGCCAAAAATGTAGATAAGACATTGGAAAATATGCTTAAGGCTGAGGAAAGCTGGTTTTGGGGATCAATTTTGAAAATTTTTAAATAATATATTTTTTTGAATTTATATTTCAATTCTTTCTGAAACTTTAGTAAATAAAATAAATAAAAAACAAAGCCATGGATACTACCAGAATTATTTTACGATTTATCTTTAGCACAGTCATTGTTTTATATCTGATCGTCGTCGTTTCATTTATTTTTAAAAATAATATGACTGGGAATTATGTGGGTTACCTGCTTTTTCTCACATCATTGTACATCTATTTCCCTGCTATACTACTGCTGATCGTTCTGTCCATTTATAGCTATTTATCAAAGGGAGTTTTATGGTCATTGTTTAAAATAGAATACTACTTTTTGTTGGCAAGTATAGGCCTTTTTGTCTTGGGCTCCGTTGTTCAGGCAACAATATGCCCTAATTGCAATTTGTGATAGATCATCTAAATAAATCATAATAATCAACAACATGAAAACATTAGAAAACCACATGATCCTGTTCGACGCCGAATGCCCCATGTGCCGGGCTTATACAAAGACATTTGTTAAAACCGGGATGCTTAACAGCAATGGACGCGCCCCATATCAAACGGAAATGAATACCATTTGCCCGGTAATAGATAAGCAAAGGGCCGTCAATGAGATTGCCCTTGTTGACCTGCAAAACGGAGAAGTAACCTATGGCGTTAAAAGTTTGTTTAAGATCATCGGGAATGCCTGCCCCATTTTTGCGCCCTTGTTTTCATTTAAGCCTTTTATCTGGCTTATGAGCAAGGTTTACGCCTTTATTTCCCACAACCGCCGGGTAATTATCCCTGCTGATTTAGCCGGGGAGGCTTATAGTTACCAACCTGCATTCAAACTTAATTACCGTATAGCATACCTGTTATTTACCTGGTTTTGCACCGGGTTTATCCTTACCCGCTACGCGCATTTATTGACCGGCGTTGTGCCCCAGGGAAACGCTTTACGGGAGTATTTTATCTGCGGCGGGCAAATTATATTCCAGGGCATTGTTATCAGCACATTCGCCAAAGAAAAATTGTGGAGCTATCTCGGCAATATGATGACTATTTCTTTTGCAGGAAGTTTGATGCTGACGATCATGCTTTTTGTACACCAATGGTTTACCCTAAGCCCGGTATTTTTTACGTTATGGTTTATGGCAGTAGCCGGTCTGATGTTTCTGGAACATATCCGCCGGACTAAACTTTTGAACATCGGATGGATATTGACGATAACCTGGGTTTTGTACAGGGCGGTGTTATTAATAATGATATTAAAATAATTAGCTAACAGTCTTTAAAACCCAATCAACCACTCACCAATTCAACCAATCAACCAATCCCATGAAATTCAAAAAAATAATACTCGCAGGCGGCAACGGTTATCTCGGCAGGGTACTTGCCAATTATTACAGGGATAAAGCCAAAGAGATCATCATATTAAGTCGCCATGAAAAGCAAGCCGAACAGAATATCCGGACGGTAGTTTGGGATGGAAAAACACGCGGCAAATGGACCGCCGAACTCGTTGACGCAGATATATTGATCAACCTATGCGGCAAAAATGTGAATTGCCGTTATACTGAAAAAAACAAAGCGGAGATTGTTGCCTCAAGAGTGCAGCCCACTGAATTATTGGGCATGGTGATACATGACCTATTTGAGCCGCCAAAGCTTTGGATCAATGTAACTTCGGCAACCATATACCGTCACGCGGAGGACCGTCCGCAGGATGAAGAGACAGGTGAAATCGGCAGCGGGTTTTCTGTTGATGTATGCAATGCCTGGGAATATGCATTTAACAAATACGATACGCCTAAAACCAGAAAAATTACCCTCCGTATGGGTATCGTGCTCGGGGGCAGCGACAGTGTTTTTCCCCGGCTGCTAAACCTTGTGAAAATGGGCATGGGTGGTAAACAGGGTAATGGCAGGCAATATGTTTCGTGGGTACACGAGCAGGATGTTGCTGCCTGTACCGACTGGTTTGCAGATCACCCCGAATTGCAGGGCATATTTAATTGTACAGCGCACAATGCTGTAAAAAACGCTGCACTGATGCAGTTCATCCGCAAAACAAGCAGGATGCCCTTTGGTTTACCCGCCCCTAAATGGCTGCTTGAAGCCGGGGCGATTGTTATTGGTACCGAAACAGAACTGATATTGAAAAGCAGGTGGGTGGTACCAAAGCGTTTATTGGATTCCGGCTTTGAATTTAAATTTAAAACAGCTGAGGCGGCAGTGAAAGCGATATTAGCTGAACACGTTTTACCGGGTTAAAGGATTTCTTTGCAGGAATTTTAATATGAAATTAAAAATCGGACATGACTAAAATAGAACTATCAACCTCAATTAATGCCCCTATAGAACGTTGCTTTGATTTATCCAGGAGCATCGACCTCCACCTGGTGTCGACAAAACAAACCGGCGAACAGGCCATTGGAGGTCGTACTGGCGGGTTAATCGGCTTAGGTGAAACGGTTACCTGGCGGGCAAGGCATTTTGGTGTGTTGCAAACACTGACTTCGAAAATAACTGAATTTAATTACCCCAATTATTTTACCGACGAAATGGTTGAGGGCACTTTCAAAAGCATGCGGCACGAGCATCTTTTTTATGGCATCGGCAAACAAACGATGATGAAGGATATTTTTATTTTTGAATCTCCCTTCGGATGGGTCGGCGAGATAGTCAATTTTCTTTTCCTTGGCAGGTATATGGAAAAGCTTCTGATAAAAAGGAATAAGGTGATAAAAGACATGGCGGAGACAGACCTTTGATATCATGTGAGTTTTTGATTTAACTCACTACCTTTACTTCACTAAAACTTGTGAACCATGCTGGCCAATGAAATCCTTAAATCGTTTATCCCTACCGTAAAACCCGCTGAGGCAAAGGCTTTTTACCGGGATATACTGGGGTTAAAACTGTTATCCGAAGACGACTATGCCCTGGAATTTGATGCAAACGGCACATTATTCAGGGTAATTATTGTGCCTGAATTAAAACCGCATGCTTTCACAGCATTGGGTTGGAATGTACATAATATCGAAGCAGTGATCCGGGCTTTAAACAACAAAGGAGTATTTTGCGAAAAATATGATTTTATGACGCAGGATAAACTGGGTATATGGACTTCACCCGGTGGATCAAAGGTGGCCTGGTTTAAAGATCCTGATGGGAACGTGTTATCGCTAACAGAATGACTACATCGGTTTCCGGTTTTAAGTCTTAAGTTCGAGGTCTTGATCTAACGTCCTGGCTAAATTTGACTTAGAACTTTCGACTTAAGACTTTCGACTTGTAACAAATCGTCCGCCTTCATGCACCAACCGTACGAAAACGAACACTTTCGTAGAGATAAAAATTATTAATAAGTTAAAAATCAGATGTTTGCAATAAGGGTATCAATATTGGCATGGTAGTGTAAATATACAACAAAATGAACACTACCGATGACCGTTTGACTGCAATGTGGGAAGGCTGCCTGAAAAATGACCGCAAACAGCAGGAATTGCTTTACAAAACCTTAGCGCCCCGTATGATGGCGGTTTGTATGCGCTATGCTCATGATAGAGATGAGGCTCAGGATATTTTACAGGAAGGCTTTATAAAAATGTTTAACAATGCGCACAAATACCGCGGAGATGGTAATCTGGAAGGCTGGATTCGCCGCATTATGGTGCATTCCGCTATTTCGCGCTATCGGAAACTTAAACCCCTTGTATTGGTTGAAGGTTTTGAAGATGATAATAATTCATTCAGCAACGGTTATAATGCCCACGGACTTGAGGAAAAGGAACTGATGGGGATGATCCAAAAACTGCCCCAAACTTACCGCTCAGTGTTTAATATGTATGCCATTGAAGGCTATTCGCACCAGGAGATAGGGACCACATTGGGTATTTCTGAATTATTGTCGCGCACCAACCTGCACAGGGCCCGTAATATTTTAAAGGAGATGGTAAATAAGCTTACCTCGAATGAGCTGCATTGTTTAGCAGGATAGATTTTCAATGAAATTTTGGTCTGTTCAGTTTAAGCTGACCGGGGAGCTGGATGAATTAGCACTTAGCATATACTAATTGATCTCAACTCCCCATTATCAGCTCTTTCAACCATTAAACCAAACTTAATTATTAAACCAAACAATACTTTCAAACTACTCTTCCTGCGCTAATTTTTTGATCCTTAAAATATTTTGGACCAATAAAATTAAAACGGTCCATACGCCTATGATAATACCAAGGGCCATAAACAAAAGCCATACCGGGGCTTTCGCCCTGGTTGCAAATAGGGTCCTTTTGTTAAAGTCATTGGCTTTAGATACAAATTTAGATCCCCAGTGCACTGTCTTTTCTGCAGATAAGTTTCCGTACTGATCATTATCTACCACTTTTGCAACCAGCGTAATATTCCCTTTAAGGTCGCCCGGGATTGTATCCCTTTTAAAGTCCCCGGATGCTTTACCAGTAGAATCGGTAGCAAACGTTGCAGTTTCATTTATATTCAAATCTCCGCCTAAGCGCCTTACCGCCAACACCACATCAACGCCTTTTATTGGGACCCATGAGGTATCTTTCATTTCATACAAAGTCGCTACGACTGATCTTCCCGCAACGGTGTCAATTAATAGTTTTGCTTTACCCACTGTTAAATCGGCCGACGTACTGTCATATTTGGTGTTACCCATAAAAGAAGCATGGAATGAATGCTTAATGGTAGCACCCCAAGCTTTTTTTAATGATGGTGGAATAAACGATGTAGCTTCTCCACTTTCGTTTGTAACAACCTTGCCAATGAGCAATCCGGCAGAATCTTTATTAAGGAATAATTTCAGCGGGATCCCGGGCACGGTTTTAAATTTGCCGTCGACCTTGGTTTTTACCCTTACCAATACGTAAGGAATTTTGTTGTTATCATTAAAATAATTGATCGCAACACTCAGGCTGCCCTTGTCAGGCGCTTGCGAAAAACCATTATAGCTTGATAAGAGAAAAATAGCGGATAATGATCCGAAAAGTATTTTATTTAGCAGTTTCATGGTGTTCGTTTATAGTTTCTTGAATTGGAACAATTGGAAATATCCGGCAAAGGATGGTGATGATCAACATTGCACCCGCTAAAGAGCCCAATGTAATAGCCCATTCTTCCCAGCTTGGAAAATAGTGGTGATACATTTCGGGAACGTCGTGCATAGGCATAAATGGGTGGAGCAAGGTTGGGGTAACAATTAAATAGCGTTTAAACCATGCACCCACCACAACCATTATGCCTACAATAAACATTGGCAATGGTTTCCGGCCCTGTTTGAATAATAAAATAATGATTGGCAGGATAATCCCGGTAAAAATTGCGAACCAGAATACAGGTGCAAATGAACCTGAAAACAGATCATTTAAATAACCGGCTTCCGATTCTTTCATTTTAAAGAACGGGGTTAAAAACTCATTTACATTAAAGTAAAGATAAAGCAGACATAACAATACCAATACCCGGCCCATCTTGTCGAAATGATCAGGGGTGATATATTTTTCGAGGTGGTACCATTTTCTGAATATATACATGGCCACAACAACACTTCCTGCACCCACTAAAAATGCACCGGCAATAAAGTATGCGCCAAAATTGGTACTGTCCCAACCCGGACGATAAGTGGTTGCAAACAACCAGGACGTAACCGTGTGGATAGTAAATGCAACTGGTATTATGGCAACGCAAAGCGCATAGATAGCTTTTTTGCTTAACAAATATTGTTTGTGGCTGCCGGTCCAAAATGAGCCAAGAAAGCTGTAAAACTTATGAAGGCCAGGCCCTGATTTTTCCTTAAAGCGAAGCAGTATTTTTATATCAGGCAACAATGGGTAGTATAAAAGCAGGATACTGATAAAAAAGTAGGTGGTAATTACAATTACGTCCCATATAATTGGCGACTGGATCCGCCCCCATATAAACAAATTATAAAACCGCTCAGGGCTACCCATATCGACGATGATAATAATGGAAGCGAAAATAATTGCCGCTACCGCTATCATTTCAGCGATCCTGGTAAGGGGTGCCCCCCATTTTACTCCGGCCAGCCTGAAAACGGCTGTTATTAAAGAGCCAACCAAACTTATGGCTACAAAAAACACAAAGTTTGAAATATAAATACCCCAGGAAACATAGTCTCTCATATTGGTAACCACCAGGCCGTACCTTAATTGGCGATAATAAGCATATACGCCAACCAAACAAATGGCTATTAAAATACCGACCCATATTCTGCCGCTGGTTTTAAATTTTCTCGGCAGCAGGTCCTGAATTATTTGCTCGTCGCTTGCTATTGATTTTGAATTTTTCACAGTTAACTAATTAATGTTATTTGTTTTGTTTCTTATCGTTTTCAATTCCCGATTCAAAAGGGAAATTCCTGCTTACAGGCGGCAGGTAATAAACGCTTGGTTTGGTGCCAAGGTCTTCCATCAACCTGTATCCGCCTTTGTCCCGCATCAAATCACTGAACCTGAATGTTTCCGCACCATTGGTTACCGAATCTTCATTCAGGTCGCCATAAAAGAAAGTTCCGTTAGGGCAGGCAGAAACGCAGTGTGGTAACATGCCCATCCTGGTCATATCGGCGCAAAAATCACATTTGCCAACTGTACCTTTTTTCTGTGGGATACTTGTCTCGCATGAATATGGCTGACTGGCTACTTCCTCAGATATCTCGGGTGCGCCCCAGTTAAATACCCTTGTTGAATATGGACAAGCCGCCATACAAAAGCGGCAACCTATGCAACGGTCGCTGTCAATCAGAACAATCCCGTCTTCTCTTTTAAAAGTAGCATCTACCGGACAAACCTTAACACATGGCGGCTCATCACAGTGCATACAGGTAGTAGGTTCCCAATATGGAGCAGTATGTTCAGCGGATTGCATGGGGTCTACTTTTATCCAGTTTTCACCCGGATTCAGATCATGCGCGTGGTTACAGGCGGCCTGGCATTTCTTCAGGTTCTTGCACCTTGAAAGATCTATTACCATCACAAACTTTTTCCCGGGAATACCGATCCTGGCTTCGGCGTTTGTTATTGTTGGCAGATGAGGAACAGGTTTAAGAAATGCCTCATCCACTTCTATAACCTCTCCGTCAACCGATAATAATTTTACTTTTTTTCCGGATGCTTTTACTGTGCCATCGGCACCAGCCTCAAATGCATCTGTTTTGGAGTGGCATCCGGCTACAACGCCTAAGCCGGCGCCGGCCGCCAGCAGGCCTGTTAGTAAAAAGTCTCTTCTTGAATTATTTTCTTGATTCATCACAAATATTTTGTTAAATGCTTGTTTTTTGTTTTTTAATCCAGGTCAGGAGTTCGTTTTTATTGACTTTTCTTCTGCATGAATTTATTAATGCCTCATCTACCTGAACAAGTTTTCCATCCTGCGTAAGCATGGTTATTGTTTTGCTCTTAATTTCAGGTTTGCCTGAGATCACATTTTTAAGTGACGAAAAGGGGAACTTTACGGCCGCGGCAATGGCGGTCACCAGTGTAAAGGCGCCTACTTTCCAAACAAATTTCCTTCGTGAGGGGATGTTTGCGGGCGTTATTGTTTCATTGCTATTCATAAATATTTAATCTTTTAGAACGATAGTAAAGTTAGATCAATCAGAATTACCAAATCATGACATTAGTTCGCAAAAAATATGATTAAGATCATTTTGAAATTAGACCATAAGCGGTAAAAGCGCAACAAATTGGCATAAAAAAGGCCTGAACTACGCCAGGCCTCTTGTTTTTATTCCATCTGCGTGAAACTATTTTTTAAATGTGCGGGTAAAATTCACCAGGTTCCAGATGTCTTCTGCCTCAGGGATCTTCTTTTTGAAACTTGGCATATCATCGCGGCCTTCGGATATTTTATAATAAAGTGCGCCATCTTTTTGGGATTGGAAAGACGCAAGGGTCATATCCTGAGGGGTAGTCTTTAACTGTGCAGCTTTGCTGCCATCGCCTAAGCCTTTTTTTCCATGGCACGATGCGCAATGCAGGTTCCATAAAGCTTTACCAGCAGAGATCGATTCTCCATTTGATTTTACCGGGTTAGCAATTTTTTCAAATTTTTCCGGAACCGGCCATGGTTTTGGTTGTTGAATAGTGGTAAAAGCAAAGCTCATTATACAAATAGCTATTACTGACCCAGATAAGATGATTTTCCTTTTCATTATGTTTTCTATTAAATTATATAAAGTCTGTTTAAGTGTAAGAGATTTTTTGGGTTTTTGTTTTAATTTAAAAATTCCACAACCTTGATATGTTGAAACCGATTAAGAACTGCCCTTTACGGTAATCATTTTGATTAAAGAGTGCATTATTTTCAGGCATTAAAGAACTGTAGTTGCCGAAAAACAACTCAAAATCGTGGCCGCTTGTGCGCATTTCAAGACCAAAACTTAGGTTAGGATGCGGATTGTTAGCCGGATTTTGGGTAAGGGGCTGATCATAGTTTAAAATAAGATTCATTCCCTCTGTTAACTTCAATTTACCGGAAGCCGAGATTGAAAAATTGTCGTTATTGTAAATTGATTTTACGTTCCCGTTTGCATCCTGGTAACCCAGCAAGTCATTAAAGTGGGTATAACTTGGCGCTATCTGCAAGGAGAAGTCCTCGCTGAATTTCCTCGCAATAATGATCTGGTTAAAATACCCAAAACGGTCAGATGTAGAAACAAAGATGTTATTGGCATCTTTTGCCTGCGTGTTCATCATGGCATTGCCAAAATATGTAACACTCACCGGCAGCGAACCATCTTTGGTTTGCTTTAAAATGGCCCATTTCAAATTCCAGTCAACTTCCATTTTCTCGTTTGTGGCGTCAAACCCAACCTGTACATTATTAATGGGTGTGTAACTGAATCCAAGTTTCATTGTTGCCGACGCGAACATTCCAAAGAGGTTAGAAAAGCCATTGTTTATTGTGCCAAACCTATGCTGAATGTCAAATTCAAAGGTTCCTTTAATTGGTACCATTACGGTTTGGTTATCAATAATATAATTTCCGTCGAATGTGTTTTTTACAAACGATTTCTTCTTAACTACCGGGGTGGCAGCGGTTGTATCCTGTACCGTAGCCGTTTTTTTGACGGTATCTTTGGCGCCCGTTCCCTGTGCCATCAAATTGCCAAAGCTGCCGCATAGTACAATCAACATGCAGGTCCTGGCAAAGGCTGCAATTGTTGATGATTGATTATAGTATTTTTTCATGTGTCTTTTTTTTAATTGTTTTTAGCGCCTTGTTTTATCCAGGCCAGCATTAAGGCATTGATATTTGATGGATTGTTTGCCGCCCCTGCAGGCATCGATATTGCTTCTTTTCCGGTAAGCCATAAATACACTACACTATTTTCGGGTGTAGCCATATTCACAAAGCTGCCGGCGATTAATGCATCGTATGCGCTTGTTGCAGAAAGGTTAGGTGCAATTGTGCCGCTGTGGCATCCGCTCAGCGCACAGCTTTTTGTTAATATCGGTTCAATATCTTTTGAGAAACTAACCGTTGTTGTTACAGCCGGTGAATTGTCTATCGGAACAGTTGTTGTTTTTGTACAACTGTTCAATATAAAGATGAATTGTACAACCAGTATTAATCCTAATATTGTGAGTTTCCTTGACATGATCTTGATTTTAAGTGACAAAAGAACAGGTCAGTTATTTATTTCTGGAAATGTAAAGTCAGGCCAGGCATAATTGCGTGAGCTGTATTGGCTTTGTTAAATACTGCAATCCCAAAATTCACATCAGATAAAGGCCCGAAATCAACGTCTTGTTTTATAGCAACGTCGCTTGTAGTTAGTGCCCTTTTCAATTCCAAAATCCATCCTTTTCCTGTATAAATAGCTTTGAAAGCGATATCACCGCGGCCACCCTGGTATTGTTGCAATATTATTCCGGGAATGGCATTAGCGCCGACGCCGGTTATATTACCATTAGCATCAGTTATTACATTGTAACCGGTACCGGCAGTAGGGTCAACGGTGGAGTTGTCTGATAATGTTAATACGCCGTTAGCATCAACTGCAGTAACCAATAATGCCTGGGTTGTGCCATCTTCTGCTGTTACACTTGTAAGCGCTGTGACTTTTACGCCTGCGGTGGTATTGTTTGTTAACAGAACATAGCCATTGGTTTGTCCTTTAACTACCCAGGCTGGTACTGTAACGGTAGTATTGGTTCCGGTTATTTTTAAATTTTGGGTGTTAGTTACTGATCCCGGTACCGGGTTGTAAGTAGGAACGCCGAGTGCGTTGGTAGAAGCAACTGTAGCGCCGTCTGAATGGCGTCCGTTTGGATTAAGTTGTCCGCCGGCCCAATCAATGTAATCGTCATCAGCAAAACCGTAAGCCTGGTCCTGCATTAAGTGTATGTGCCAAAGGTCAGCTTTTTCTTCAGGCCCGTTGGTAAAGTGATTGCCACCAGCTTTTGCCGGAACGGTTACTAAAACCGGAGGCACAGAGTTATGCAGAGAGTCGGTTGGAGGATTTAAGTGACAGGTAGCATAGCAGCTTTGTGAAGCAAATAATGCTACTGAGTTGTTGATATTCCACTGAAAGCCAAATTTATCTT
>Ga0316224_1000460_pt1 | contig 57478 bp, 48 predicted proteins | sample TBH18013metaG_FD_206254 | JGI IMG/M metagenome (GOLD analysis project Ga0316224, IMG submission 206254) | Freshwater microbial communities from Trout Bog Lake, Wisconsin, USA - TBH18013 | ecosystem: Environmental > Aquatic > Freshwater > Lake > Hypolimnion/Profundal zone | place: USA: Wisconsin... | reverse complement strand
GGCAATACGACCAGCGGTAATACGTCGAGCAACGGTACGACCAGCAATGGCAACACGTCGAGCAACGGCAATACGACCAGCGGTAATACGTCGAGCAACGGTACGACCAGCAATGGCAACACGTCGAGCAACGGCAATACGACCAGCGGTAATACGTCGAGCAACGGCACATCGAATGCTACGAGCAACGGCACCAGCGGAACGACGGGCGGCACCGATGTGCCTGCTCCGCCGATGATGGTATTGTTCGGTGCTGCCGCTATGGCGGTTCTGGTAGGGCGGCGCCGGTCGGCTGCAAAGCCAGCCTAAGGCGCAGGCATACGCACACAAAAAGCGCGGTCGGGTTAACTCGGCCGCGCTTTTTTGTGGTCTGTTGTGGCCCCCAAGGGCACGCAGCAAAAAGGGCGACCCTTTCCGGGCCGCCCTTCGTGTTTTCGCGCGGAGCCTTGCGTTTACGAGGCCAGCTTGCGCAGCACGTAATGCAGGATGCCGCCATTGTTGAAATATTCAATCTCGTTGGCGGTATCGATGCGGCACAGCGCGGTGAAGCTGAAGGTCGAGCCATCCTTGCGGGTCACCTCAACCTCAACGTCCTGACGCGGTTTCAGTGCCGCGACACCCATAATCGTGAAGGTATCATCGCCCGTCAGGCCAAGGCTGGTGCGCGTGTCGCCATCCTTGAACTGCAACGGCAACACGCCCATCCCGACGAGGTTCGAGCGGTGGATGCGTTCAAAGCTCTCGACGATCACGCTGCGCACGCCCAGCAGGTTGGTGCCCTTGGCTGCCCAGTCGCGCGACGATCCGGTGCCATATTCCTTGCCGGCGATCACCACCATTGGGGTGCCATCGGCCTTGTGCTTTTGGGCGATGTCGTAGATCGCCCCCACTTCCTCGCCGTAACGGCTCATGCCGCCCTCGACGCCGGGGACCATTTCGTTCTTGATGCGGATGTTGGCGAAGGTGCCGCGCATCATCACTTCGTGGTGGCCGCGGCGCGCGCCATAGGAGTTGAAGTCCGCCTTGGCGACTTGGTGTTCCATCAGCCATTTGCCGGCGGGGCTGTTTGCGCCGATGTTGCCGGCGGGCGAGATGTGATCGGTGGTGATCGAATCGCCCAGGATCGCCAATGGTTTGGCCGACAGGATATCCTGCACCGGCGGCGGCGTCATGGTCAGCCCCTCAAAGTAGGGCGGGTTGGCGACATAGGTGCTGCCAGCGCGCCATTGATAGGTTTCGCTGCCGGTGACGTTGATTGCCTGCCAATGCTTGTCGCCCTTGTAGACGTCTGCGTAGCGGGCTTGGAACATGGCGCGGTCCATGCAGCCGGCCATGGTGGTGGCGACTTCGGCGTTGGTGGGCCAGATGTCCTTCAGGAACACGTCTTGGCCTGCCGAGCCCTTGCCGATCGGGGTGGTGGTGAAATTCTCGATCACCGTTCCCTTCAGCGCATAGGCCACTACCAGCGGCGGGCTGGCGAGGAAGTTGGCGCGCACATCCGGCGAAACGCGGCCCTCAAAGTTACGGTTGCCCGAGATGACCGAGGCGGCGACGAGGCCGTTCTCGTTGATCGCCTTGCTGATCGGCTCGGCCAGCGGGCCCGAGTTGCCGATGCAGGTGGTGCAACCATAACCGACGAGGTTGAAGCCCACCGCATCGAGATGCTCGCTGAGGCCAGCCTTGTTCAGGTAGTCGGTGACGACCTGCGATCCGGGGGCCAGCGAGGTCTTGACCCATGGCGCAGGCTTCAGGCCCAGCTCATTGGCCTTTTTCGCCACGAGGCCGGCGGCAACCAGAACGCTGGGGTTGCTGGTGTTGGTGCAACTGGTGATGGCCGCGATCACCACGTCGCCGTCGCCGATGTCGTGGGCCTTGCCTTCCACCGCAACGCGCTTGTTGGCGCGCTTGTACAGGGTTTCCATGTCGCCATTGAACACCTTGTCGACCTCGGTGAGGATGACCTTGTCCTGCGGGCGCTTGGGGCCGGCGAGGCTGGGGACAACGGTGCCAAGGTCCAGTTCCAGCGTCGAGGTGAAGATAGGCTCCACGGCCGGGTCGATCCAGAAGCCCTGCTCCTTGGCATAGGCTTCGACCAAGGCGATCTGGTCTTCCTCGCGGCCGGTCAGGCGCAGGTAATCCAGCGTCTTGTCGTCGATGCCGAAGAAGCCGCAGGTTGCGCCATATTCAGGCGCCATATTGGCCAGCGTGGCGCGGTCAGCCAGCGACAGCGCGGCGAGGCCGGGGCCGAAATATTCCACAAAGCGCCCCACAACGCCGTGCTTGCGCAGCATGTTGGTCGCGGTCAGCACCAGATCGGTGGCGGTGACGCCTTCCTTCAAGGAACCGGTCAGCTTGAAGCCGACGACTTCGGGGATCAGCATCGAAACCGGCTGGCCGAGCATTGCGGCCTCCGCCTCAATACCGCCGACGCCCCAGCCCAGCACGCCCAAACCGTTGACCATGGTGGTGTGCGAATCGGTGCCAACGCAGGTGTCTGGGTAGGCCACCGTGGCGCCGCTCTGGTCCACGCTCGTCCACACCGTTTGTGCGATATTCTCCAGGTTCACCTGATGGCAGATGCCGGTGCCGGGGGGCACTGCATAGAAATTGTTGAGCGACTTGGAGCCCCATTTCAGGAAGTCATAACGCTCCATATTGCGGTGATATTCGATCTCGACGTTCTGCTCGAACGCCTTGGGGTGGCCGAATTCGTCAACCATCACCGAGTGATCGATCACGAGGTTCACCGGAACCAGCGGGTTGATCTTGCTGGTATCGCCCCCCAGCTTGGCGATGGCATCGCGCATCGCGGCCAGATCGACCACGCAGGGAACGCCGGTGAAATCCTGCAACAGCACGCGCGCGGGGCGATACTGGATCTCGTTCTGCGATTCGGACGGGTTTTTCTGCCAATCGACCAGCGCCTGAATGTCGGCGGTGGACACGGTGAAGCCGCCATCCTCAAAGCGCAGCAGATTTTCCAGCAGCACCTTCATGCTGAAGGGCAGGCGGCTGATGTCGCCCAGCTTGGCCGCAGCCTTTTTCAGCGAGTAATAGGCAACTTCCTTACCGCCGGCCTGCATCGTGGAGCGAGTGGCGAGTGTGTCCTGTCCGACTTGGGTCATATGCTCAGTTCCCTAAATCTGGCGCCCCATTGCTGCGCGCGCGAAGTATAAAGTGACTCGGCGCCGATGCGCGTCTCTGCGACCTAGGTCAAGGCCGCCAAAGGTAGAAAATGGTCGTGTGTGGGGCTAATTTGAAGTGTTAAATGCGAAATACTCGCGCTGCCGTAATTATTGCGAAGCAATAGCGATAAAGGAGACGCCTATACTCCGGTCTGCTCGATATGCATCACCGGCGCCGCCGGGCGAATGCCGACCCGGCAGCCGATCAAAATCAACGCCAATCCGCCCAAAGTCGGCAGGGTCACCGGCTCGGAAAACATCAGCCAGCCAGCCAGTGCTGCCCATACAAACGCTGTATATTCAATCGGCAACAACACTTGCGCCTCTGCCCGCCCCCACGCCCACGACATCGTAGCCAGCGCCGAGGACGCCAAAACGCCGGCCAGCGCCGTCCACCCCAACGTGCTGGCGTGCGGCCACACGGCCAACCAAGGTGCAAGAACCGAAAGCGTCACCACCATCACCAGCGACTGAAACATCGCCACCTCCACCGGGCCTGACAATTGCGCTTGCTGACTTTGCAAGATCAGGTTCCATGCGTAAAACGTCGCGGAAATCAGTATCGCCATGATCCCCCAGCCCGCACCGCCCGCAACCTGATGCGCGTCCATCCGGCCCAGCGCGATCACTGCGACTCCGGCCAGCCCCAACAGTGCGGCCACTACCGCTGGCCAGCGCACTTTCTCGCGCAGCACCACCGCCGCCAGCCACAGCGCGATCAGCGGCGCAATGAACGACAGAGCGATTGCCTCTGCCATCGGCATCCGCACCAGCCCCCAGAAAAAGCTGACCGCCGTGACCGTGCTGACCAACCCGCGTAAAATATGAACGCGCAAAGCGGGCGATTGCGGCCATCGCCCGCCCGACAGCCGCCAAGCCGGTGCCATCAACGCCGTGCTGAACCCATTACGCAGCAACAGCGCCATATAAACGCCGCCCTCCAGCGAGGCACGCTTCATCGCCGCGTCCATCACGCTGTACAGCGCAATGCCAAAACTGGCGACCAGCAGCGGCATGGCTAACGAGTGCGCGACGGGGGGATTTTCGGCCATACCCAACCCTAACCTGTGCGGTGGCCGGCGTCACCCCCCGCCGGTATTGCGGTGAACCGTGCGCCAAGACGATGGTTGCGCTTGCGGGAATGCAGCGAAACGGGCAGATACGGGGACAGCGGGTGGTGTTGAATTGACACCGCGATTTAGCTAATTTGCACATTTTGAGGGCATTTAAACCCCTCAGCGCAGGGATGACGATGGATCGAGCATTGAAATTGGGTGCAGGTAAATGTTGGGCTTTGGGCATGGCGCTGGCTTTGGTGGCGCCCTCCGCCCACACGGCGTATGCCCAGCAGGCGGTTAAACGCGCCCCGCAGCCACAAAGCCTGCTGCCGCAACCGCTGATGCCACCCAAGCCCGCGCCGACATCCACGACGTCGCCTAGTCCGCAGGCCTCGCCCAGCATTTCGGCTGGCCCGCTGGTAACGCCCGTCGGCCCGCAACCCATCGTTGAGCCGGTGATGAACTGGCAAGTCAGCGACGCCAGCGCGCTGCTGAACGCGATTGAGGCGATTGATGCTGAGGGGCTGATCCCTGACGACTATCAGCCCGAGGCGCTGCGTGTGGCGATTTTGGCTGGCCCCGGCGCTGCGCTGGACGCGCAGGCGAGCCGTTCGTTTGATTGGCTGGTCGAGGATCTGCGCGATGGCCGTACCCCTTGGAAAGCGCGGGTGCAGTGGTTCGCGGTCGATCCCGATCAGGATACCATGCCCACCGCGCAGCTACTGACCGAGGCAGTCAGCCAGCATGATGTCCCAGATATCCTCGCGCGCCTCGATCCCACCTATCCCGATTACGCCGCGCTGAAACAGGCGCTGTCCGAAACCGACCCTTCGGATGTAAAACGCCGCCAAATTATCCGCCTGAACATGGACCGCTGGCGCTGGCTGCCGCGCGATTTGGGAGAGGTCTACCTCTACGTCAACGTTCCCGAGTTTCAGGTGCGCTTGATGCGCGGCGATCACGCGGTGCGCACCTATCGCGGCATTGTCGGCAAGCCGGGGCCCACCGCCACCCCGCAATTGGCGCAGCAGGTAAAGGCTGTCGTTTTCAATCCCACTTGGACCCTGCCGCAATCGATCATCGAGCATGACCACCTGACTGCTGCACGTGGCCGGGCGAAGGGTTATAAGGTGACCGTCGCCGAAGACGGCACGATGACCATGGTGCAGCCGCCGGGCGACAGCAATTCGCTGGGCCGGATGAAGATCGACATGCCCAATCCGCATGCCATTTATCTGCATGATACGCCCAATAAATCGCTGTTTAACACGCCGTCTCGCGCGTTCAGCCACGGCTGCATCCGCACCGAACGCGCGGTGGAGTTGGGCATGACGATGGCGATGTTGGGCGCGAATATGACGGTGGATCAGGCGGTTGCCCTGTCCACCACCATCAAATATGCTCGCGTGCCGATGGTGAAAACCTTCCCGGTATATATCGCCTATTTCACCGCCGGGCGTGACGTGGACGGTCAATTGGTGCGTTTTGCCGACATTTATGGCCGTGATGCGCCGATTGCCGCCAGCTTTGCCGAGCCGCGCGTGCCCCATACCACCCAGCGCCGCAGCGAGGAAAAGGTGATCGAGGCGCAGGACGCCCTTTAGTTCCTGCGAGGTGCGGCGCGGGTGAAGCTCCAGCCACCGGGGCCGGGTCGCACCACCAAATCGCCCAGCGAGGTGGTCTGGCCCGCCACCAGTTGATCGAAAGCGCGGGCCAGCGTGCCGCCGCGCACATCGGCGCCGTCCATTTGGGCGACGATCCGCGCCATCACCCGCAGCGCCACCGCGCGGGGGGCCTGTGGGCGATAGGTGAGGCCCAGCCCCTCCGCGTTGACGCATTCTGACCATTCGCGCGCCGCTGCCCAATCGAGCGCGGCATCGGCATCGGCCAAATGCCCAGCACTGATGGCGATTGCGTGCACATCCAGCCAATCCGCTGCTGCCAGATATGCGCGCAGCCGCACGCGGTCATAGGCATAGTCACGGTTGGAGGGATCGTCGGCGGCTGTCAGCCCAGAGGCGGCGACAACCTCCGCCAGCTCCGTCCTGCGCCAGCCCAACAACGGCCGCACGACCCGGCCCGAGCCGCCCGGCAATGGCCCAAACGCGCGTACCCCCGCCAGCCCTGCCACACCGCTGCCCCGGTTCAGTCGCAGCAGCAGCGTTTCGGCCTGATCGTCGGCGTGATGCGCGGTGGCCAGCGCGGTCAAACCTTGGCCCGCCATCCACGCGCCCATTGCGGCATAGCGGGCAGCGCGCGCCTCGGCCTGCATATTGCCCTGCGCGACATTCACCCGCAGCGTTTCATGTGGAACACCCAGTAGGCCGCACACCCGCGCCACTTCGGCGGCCTCGGCGGCGGCTTCCTCGCGCAATTGGTGATCGACGGTGGCCGCCGCAATCCGCCCCGGCATCGCGGCCTGGGCCAGCAGCAGCAGCGCCAAACTATCCGGCCCGCCGGACACTGCCAATGCCAACCGCCGCGTTTCGTCCACGCGCCGATGCGGTTGGGGCCAAGCCCGCGCCAAATCCCCGGCGAAGCGCGCCGCCAGATCGGGCCCCGGCAGATCGGGGGGCGGCGTAATCACAATTGCCTCAGTTGCAGGTGACGGAGCCGCGGATCTGCTCATATTGGCTGTGCAGTCGGCCTTTTGCCTCGCCGGCATAGCTGTGCGAAAATTCGGACAGCGCGATGCAAGCACGACTGGTGTCCTTGATGGCGACCATCGCCTCGGCGAGGAACAGCATGGAATCGGGCGCGCGTTCGCCATGCCGGTTGGCCTCATAGTTTTTGAGGAACCATTTGGCGGCGTCATGCGGGTTGCCATCATCCAGCAGGGCGCGGCCGATCAGATTACGGGCATAGGTAGCACGGGCATGGCGAGGGTATTTTTCGAGGAACAGCTGCAATTGCTGCTCCGATTCAGGGTAGAACTTGGCCTGCCACAGTTTGAAGCCATAGGTATATTCGTCCTCACCGGCGTCACCGGTTTCGGGCTTAACAATGGCCTTCACCGCCGCGACCCGCGATGAAGAGGGCTTGGCGGCAACCGGCGCAGGGGCCGGCTTTTCGATCAAGGGCGTGGGGAGGGGCGGGCGAGCTACGTGTTGTTCGGGGGCGGGCGCCGCGCTGCTCAGCCGCGCATCAATCCCGCGTACATGATTGCTCAATTCCTCGTATTGCGCGGTGAGGCGAGCGACCTGCGCCTCCAGCGAATCCATGCGGGTGAGCATGCCGGTGGTCGGCCCAGCGACGGGTCCTTGCGCGCCAGGAGGCGGCAAACTGGCCGCTCCGACATCACCGCCGGGGAAAACCTGCCGTTGCAGTGCGCGCACCTCGGCCTCCAGCTGGCGGATGCGGACCTCTTGCGTGGTTGCTTCCGGGTCCTGAGCGCGGGCGGGCAGCGCCACAATCAGCTGCGCCGCCAGTGCCACCAGCGCCAACGCCGGCCATCGCCTTTGCTTCACCATGCCCAAGTCGCTCCCCAAGCTGCTCATCTTACCCATGCTCCCGGACCTTAATTTTGCCAATGGACGTGCTGTCCAGCCCTGAACCGCCATGCACTGCCAATGCGGTGCTTGCCAGCGCGCAATGCTGCATTTTGGCGCAAGTTGACGTCAGATTGCCGCAAGCCCGCCCCGCTGTCGAGCGCGACCTATGGCGAAACGGTGGAAGCTTTTGCCGCAACGGGCGCTGGAGCGGCTGGCGTTGCGGCAGGAGACAGCGCAGAGGTGGGCGTGGATGTTAGCCCATCCGCAGCCGGCAAATGGTGCGAGACCGATGTGTGGTGGTGGGTTACGGCGCGCTCAGCTGGAGCGGAATGCGCCGCTGGGACGGTTGCGGCCGCAGTGCCTTGCACGGCGGGACCCGCGCTGGGCGCCCCGCGTGCCAACAGCGCGGCTTGTGGTTTGCCGCCGATGGTGATGGAGAGCGCCTCGGGGCGGCCAGTCCACAGCATGGGGTTTGCCGCATTTGCGGGTACGGTATAGCTCTCGCCTTTGGCCATCTGCTTTTGCATCAGCTGGTTGCCGGCGCCGTCGTAGAATTTCACCCAAATGCCGTCGGCCTGCGATGTGAAGACTACCGCTTGGCCGGCATTGGCAGCGGGGGTGGTCACTGCGGCAGGATGGCTTGCCACGGCGCCCGACACGCTTGCGCTGCTGGTCGCTGAGGGCAGCAGCGAGGGCAAAGATCCGGATGGTTGAAAATAGCTGTGCCACAGCACCACACCGCCCGCGACCACAGCCAAAACCACCGCTGTCAGCTTGGCAAAATGCGCGGATGGTGCGCGCGCCGGATCGCCGGGTGTGAAGGCTGGGGTTGGCGCGGGGGTTGGCCCGGTGGGCAGATCATCCAGTTCGCTGCGTAGTTCGGCCGCGATGGCATTGCCGTCCAACCCCACCGCGCGGGCATAGCTGCGCGCAAAACCCAGCGCATAGGTGCGCGGTGGTAAACCGTCGTAGCGGCTTTCGTCAAACGCCGCGATGTATCGTTCCTGGATGCGAGTGGTGGTGGCGATTTCCGCGCGGGATTTGCCCAAGGCTTCACGCGCGCGCGAAAGCTGCGTTCCTGCGGTGTCTAGCGGCAGTTCCGCCACTGGTTCTGAACTGCTCATGGCCTAGCTGATAACCCTAAGTTTGATGTGTGGGTAAGATCCGCCACACCGACGTGCGCGTACCAAAGCCAGCTGCGGTAAAAAGTCAAGGAGATGCGTGTCTATCTTTACGTAATATAACGAGGTCTTGCGATGAAGTACCCCAGATTTACGGGTAGCGGTTGGCGGGGCAGCGGTGGCCGCCCCAGCCCGCCCAGATCAGTCAAAGGCAATCCCCTGCGCCGTGGCCCATTCGATCAGCGCGGCGCGAATATCAGCGCGTGGTTCGGCCAGCCATTCTGCCATCGCCTTTTCCAGCTCTGGCAGGTTGACCTTTTGCACCATCGCCTTGATCGGCCCGACAGAGGCGGGCGTGATCGACAGCCGCGTGATCCCCAGCCCCATCAGCGCCAGCGCCTCCACCTGCCGCCCGCCCATTTCGCCGCAGACGGTGACGTCGACGCCATAGGTGCGCCCCGTCGTTACGATCCGCGCCAGAAAACGCAGGATGGCGGGGCTCAACCAGTCGTAACGCTCGGCCAGCTTGGGGTGTGATCGGTCGGCGGCGAACAGGAATTGCGTCAGGTCATTGGTGCCGATCGACAGAAACGACAGCTTGGGCAGCAGCACATCCAGCACCTCGGCCAGCGCCGGCACCTCCAGCATCGCTCCATAACGGATCAGTTTGGGGACGGATTTCTTCTGCCCTTTCAGCCATGCCAGCTGGCGCTCAAACACCTCGCGCGCGGCGTCGAATTCCCATGGTTCGGCGATCATCGGGAACATCACGTTCAGCGTGCGCCCGGCGGCGGCCTCCAACAAGGCGCGCGCCTGCACCTTCAGCAAGCCATCGCGTTCCAGCGCCACCCGCACTGCGCGCCAACCCATCGCCGGGTTTTCCTCGGTGTGGTTTTCGTCGTGGCGCAGATAGGGCAGCACCTTGTCGCCGCCAATATCGACGGTGCGGAACACCACCGGCTTGTCACCCGCCACATCCAGCACATCGCGGTAAAGACGTGTCTGGCGTTCGCGTGAGGGCAGCGTGGTGGACACCAGAAACTGAAACTCTGTACGGAACAGGCCGACGCCGTCCGCGCCCGTCAGGGCCAAATTGGGCATATCATCGCGCAGGCCAGCGTTGATGTTGACCGTTATACGGGTACCATCGGCGGTGGTCGGCACCATTTCGCGCAGGCCTGCATAGACGGCTTGCTTCTGGCGGCTCTTGGCAAAGCGCGTCTCAAATGCCTCCACCACCTCGCGCGGGGGGCGGACAAAGGCGGTGCCCTGATCGGCATCGAGCAGTAGTTGATCGCCCTCTCGGATTAGGCCACGCAGCGATTTCACGCGCCCCAGCACCGGAATGCCCATGGCCCGCGCGACGATTACAACATGCGCCGTCAGCGAGCCTTCCTCCAGCAGCACGCCCTTCAGCCGCCGTTTGTCATATTCCAGCAGTTCGGCAGGGCCCAGGTTACGGGCGATCAGGATGGCGTCCTGGCGCAGACCGCTGCTGGCCGCGGTGCCCAATTGCCCCGAAACAATGCGCAGCAGGCGGTTCGACAGATCCTCCAGATCGTGCATCCGGTCCGCCAGCAAGGCGTCGTCGATCTGGCGCATGCGCATGCGGGTGCGTTGCTGGACGCGCTCAATGGCGGCCTCTGCGGTGAGGCCAGAATCGATCGCCTCGTTGATGCGGCGGCTCCAGCCTTCGTCATAGGCGAACATGCGATAGGTTTCCAAAACCTCCTCATGCTCTCCGCCCATGCCGAATTCGGCTTGGGATGCCATGCGGTCGATCTGTTCGCGCATCCGGTCAAAGGCCATGTAGACTCGCTGACGCTCGGCCTCGGTGTCTTCGGCGACGACATGTTCGATGGTGACACGCGGCTGGTGGTACACCGCAATGCCGCTGGCCAGCCCCTTGACCAGTGTCAGCCCGGTCAGCTTTTCTGGCCCCGTCAGCGCCGCCGACAACCCCGCCGCGCCTTCTTCATCGACCAATTCTGCGTTGGTGATCAGTTCGGACAGCACCATGGCCACGGTTTGCAGCGCCTCGATCTCGACCTCTTCATACAGGCGCGGATCGGTGTGCTGCACGCAAAGCACTCCCACCGCGCGTTCGCGCCGCACAATCGGCACACCAGCGAAGGAGTGGAACTTGTCTTCGCCCGTTTCCGGGCGATAGGAAAAGTCCGGGTGGCTCGCCGCTTCGGCCAAATTCAGCGACTGGGCATCGCCGGCGATGGTGCCGACCAAGCCTTCACCGATTGCCAGCCGTGTGACGTGGACGGCCTCTTGCGACAGACCCCGCGTGGCGAACAATTCCAGCATGCCTTCGCGCAGCAGATATATCGAGCAGACCTCGCTATGCAGCCCCTCGCCGATGACTTCGACGACGTTATTGAGCTTTGCCTGGGCGTTGCTGCGTGAAGCCATGACATCGTGCAACCGGGTGAGGATCAACCGCGCCGCCGCCACCGCAGAGCTGGGCGCAAGGTTGGTGGGGGCGGTTACCATGGGGCGACCCCCGAATCATCGGCAGGCAGGCCGCCACCTGTGGTCGTTTCGCGGCGGGAGGGGAAGGTCTTGGCGTAGGTCATGTGCACCAGCCTAGCCTAATGATCTGCCTTTGCAAACGCGGGACTGATCCACCGCCAACCTATGCGGGCCTATGATGATTATGCGTGCCGCCGTGCCAGAGGAAAACACGCCGCCAAGGGCCTGTATTCGGCAGTTCCAAGGCGGCGCGCACTGGGTATGATGGGGCGTGCGGAACGCGCCTTTAAGGCTGCGCGATCGCGTCCTTGATTTTCAGCTTTTGGCGTTTGAGCAATTGGACGGTTGCATCGTCGGGTATCGGCCGGATCATTTCCTGGTGGAGCATGCGATCGATATTGGCATGTTTGTGCTGAAGGGCGCTGACATGCGAAGCTTCCATGCGTTTTCTCCTTTGGTGACATTGCCCCCAAGGCTGGCCTAAGGCGCAGCGCGAGAAGGCAGGGCGACCTGCTTTGTGGCGCAGACTTGTGCATCTGACTCGTGCATCCGACTCAGGGGGACGCGCCCGCGCCACGATTGTCATACAAACACATTAAGCCTATCTTGCGAAGCGAAAGGGCACGCACAATGGATCAAACGCTCCGCGCCAGAGACGAACGGCAGGCAGGCCGTTCTGTGGTATGTAAATTCCCTCGTGTCGGTGACATTCTGGGGGGGTATCTCGCGTGAGCGAAGAGGAAATGCGCAAGCGGCTGGAAATCCTGCGCGTCGAACACCGCGACCTTGATGCCGCGATCGATGCTTTGACCACCGGGGCCCCCGCTGACCAATTGCAAATCGCCCGCCTGAAAAAACGCAAGCTGCGGTTGAAGGATCAAATGTCTCAGCTGGAGGATTATCTTATCCCCGACATTATCGCCTGAGCAAAAGGGGGCAAAATCCTTCAATTCCGGGGTGAAAGCCTGTCCCGGCATGAAACTGTCCCGCATCGGGATGGGGGTGGCTAACGCGATAGATTGCCCGTAGCGAATCTGCCGCTTAACGATTCTTTTCATGACGCACACGGCCAACATGAACCCCCGCATAATAGAGGGGCTTTATTGCGAAGCACTCGTGCTGTCGGACGAGGTGCGCGGCGCGTTTGACCTTTCCGGGCGGCTCAATCTGGTGACCGAGATCGAGGATATGGCCCGCGTCGCGCTGTCCTGCGAGGCTTTGCGCACCACGACGCGGATGATGCATGCGGTGGCGTGGCTGCTCAATCACCGCGCCTATTTCATGGGCGAATTGTCGGCGTTTCAGCTGCGTCGTTATGGTCGGTTGTCGCCTGATTTCCCCACTGCCGATCCCGAGCGCGCGCTGCTTCTGGCGCCCAATTTGCGCGATCTGATCGCCTCCACCGAGCATTTCTATGCCCGCCTGCTGCGTCTGGACCGCAGCTGGCGCGAAACCGAGCGTATGCAGCCCAGCGCCATTGACCGTCTGCGCGAAAGGTTGGCGCAAAGCGCGGCCTGACCTCCCCCGCGTATTTCCTCTTTCGTATCCCAGCCGGCGCCCCCATATGGCGCATCATGGAACCGCCCGCACAGCCTTGGCCGACAGGTTTGATCGAACGCCTCGAACCCTTGGTGGCGCGCGTGCTGGCGCCCAACCCCAGCCCCTTCACCTATACCGGCACCCAGACCTATATCGTCGGCGGGCCAGAAGGCGTAGCGGTGATCGACCCCGGCCCCGATGAACCCGCGCATCTGGCTGCGTTGTTGGCGGCGATTGGCGCCGCGCCAGTGGTGGCGATCCTGTGCACCCATACCCACCGCGACCATTCGCCAGCAGCCGCGCCTTTGGCCGCATTAACGGGGGCGCCAATCATCGGCTGCGCACCGCTCACCTTGGCCGACGCCGGCCCCCGCGCGGACGCCGCGTTTGACCCTGACTATGCCCCCGACACGGTTCTGGCCGATGGCGATGCGGTGAGCGGCCCCGGCTGGAGCCTGCGCGCTATCGCCACACCGGGCCACACCTCGAACCATTTGTGTTACGAATTGCAGGGCACCGGCGTTCTATTCACCGGCGACCACGTGATGGGCTGGTCCACCACCGTGGTGGCCCCACCCGATGGCGATATGGCTGATTATATGGCCAGCCTCGACAAGTTATATGCCCGCGCCGACCGCATCTATTACCCCGCTCACGGCGCACCCGTGTTGAAACCCCGCCAGCTGGTGCGCGGCCTCATCGGCCACCGCAAACAGCGCGAGCGGCAGATCCTGCGCCTTGTCACCGCCGGCACCGGGGACATCGCCGCGATGGTGCCACGCATGTACAAGGGGGTGGATCATAGGCTGTGGCCGGCTGCGGGCCGCTCTGTGCTCGCGCATTTGATTGATATGGAACGTCGGGGGCTGGTCGCCAGCACCGACGATTTTTGGACTGCAATGGATTCAGGAGAGCCTGCATGAACGCGCCTAACATTCCAACCGGCACAGACCTGCTGGACGAAATCCAGCGGCTGAAGGTCGAGCGCAACGCGGTCATCCTGGCGCATTATTACCAGAAGCCGGAATTGCAGGATCTGGCCGATTACGTTGGCGATTCGCTGGAATTATCGCGCAAGGCCGCCGCCACTGACGCCGATGTGATTGCCTTTTGCGGGGTGCGGTTTATGGCGGATGTGGCGAAGATCCTCTCCCCGCAGAAAACCGTGATCCTGCCCGATATGGCGGCGGGGTGCTCGTTGGAGGACAGTTGCCCGCCCGAACGCTTCCGTGCCTTTCGTGCCGCGCATCCTGATCATATCGCGCTCACCTATATCAATTGTTCCACCGAGGTGAAGGCGCTGTCCGACATCATCGTGACCTCCTCCAGCGCCGAGACGATCCTTGCGCAGATCCCGCGTGAGCAAAAGATCATCTTCGGCCCCGACCGGCATTTGGGCGGATATCTGTCGCGCAAGTTCGACCGCGAGATGCTGCTGTGGCCCGGCGTCTGCATCGTGCATGAGGCGTTTAGCGAGACCGAACTGCTGAAACTGCGCGCCGCCAATCCGGGCGCGCCCATCGCCGCGCACCCCGAATGCCCGCCCGCCATTGTCGATCACGCGGATTATGTCGGCTCTACCTCCGGCATTCTGAATTACGCCAAGGCGATGCCCGGCAACACGCTGATCGTCGCCACAGAGCCGCATATCATCCACCAGATGCAGCTCGCCATGCCCGAGAAGGTTTTCATCGGCGCGCCGGGAGCGGACGGCAACTGCAATTGCAACATCTGCCCCTATATGGCGCTGAATACGCTGGAGAAGCTCTATGTGGCCCTGCGCGACCTAACCCCCCGCATCGAGATCGAGGAAGGCCTGCGCCTAAAAGCCAAAGCCAGCCTAGACCGCATGCTGGAAATGGCCAGCGGCAGTGTGGGTAAGGGCGATTTGGGGGTGAAGTGATGCGTCGATTGTTGGCTGGCACGATTTTGGCGGTGTTTGCTTTGGCAGGCTGTCATCAAAAGCAACAGCCTCCTGCCGAGCCCACGCACAACTGGGCAAAACTAATAGTCGGCGATTGGGTTTCGAGCGAGAAATGGCCTGCGGGCGGACGCGAGGATAATTGCGCTACTGACACCGACTTTCAGTTTGGCCCTGATGGCAGCTATGGCATCGACAGCGGAGCGGGGCGGTGGCGGCTTCAAGGTGATCAACTGATTACGGCGATCACAACGGCCAACCCAGACGGTGACGAGGGGCCGCCGTTTGTCCGACTGCATCACCCTATCATCATCCACACACGGCTGATCAATATCAAAGGGTCGGTAATTGTGGCGGACACCGACGGTAAGCGTCAATATTGGTATCGTTGCAAATAAGCCTAACCCTCCCCCAACCGCGCCAAGACTAGCGCGGCGCCGACCAGCAGCACGCCCAGCACGTCGCCGGGGGTCAGCACCTCGTGAAAGCCGATCCAGCCGACCACCACCGCCACCGCGGGCTGGGTCAGCAGCGCCAGCCCCACCACCAGCTGCGAAAAATGCCGCAGCGCATAGGTCAGCAGCCCTTGGCCGATCACCTGACTGCCCAGCGCCAGCGTCACCAGTGGCCACCAGCCGCCGTGCATCACACCCTGCGAAGCCCCCGGCCACACCGGCTCGCCCAGCATCAGCGCAAAGCCCAGCAGTACCGGCGCCCCGCAGGCACTCGCCACGCTCAGCACCGCCCAAGTGCCGGCATTCGCACGCGCGCCGCGCACCAGCACCAGATAAAACAGGTAAAACACCCCCGCCGTAATGCAGAACAAATCGCCCGCCAGTGTTCGGGCGGACAGCTCCATCGAACGCCCCAGCAAAATCGCCGCTCCTGTCAACGCCGCCGCCAGCGCGCACCATTCCAGCCGGCGCGGCCATCGCCGCTCGCCCACGAGGGCCCAAGCCATCAGCAAAACGCTGCTGCAATTGCCAAATATCGCCGCATTGGCCAGATGCGTGCGCGGAATACCCATGTGCCATGCCGCCAGATCGCCCGCGAACACCACTCCGCCCAGCACCAGCACGCCCAGCGTCCGCCGAGGCAGCGCCAGAATGCGTTCCCCATTGGCGCGCGCCAGCAGCATCAGCACCGGCACCGCCAGCGCCAGCCGCCAAAACCCCGCCGCCACCGGGCCAGAAGTCGCCAGCCGCACGCTCAGCGGCCCCACCGCCAGCGCCACGTTGCCGCCGATCAGCGCCGCGCCGGGCAGCCATTTGCGCCGCCACACGAAAGGGGCCTTCAGCCTCGTTGCATTATCCATCGCGCCAGCCTAGCCCGGTTTACGCACCAAGGGCAGCAATTTTACGCGAGGTATCTCATGCACGATGTTCTGTTGACGCCGGTTGATCTGGGGGCGATCCATGCGCCCAACCGCATCCTGATGGCGCCGCTCACCCGCGCCCGCGCCGAAAAATCCGGCGTGCCAACCGCGATCATGGCGGAATATTACGCGCAGCGGGCCAGCGCCGGCCTGATCATTTCCGAAGCGATCGGTATCAGCCGCGAGGGGCTGGGCTGGCCCTTCGCCTCGGGCCTGTGGACCGCCGAGCAGACCGCCGGCTGGGCCAAGGTCACAGAAGCCGTCCATACCGCAGGCGGGCGGATCATCGCGCAATTGTGGCACATGGGCCGGGTGGTGCACTCCAGCTTTCTGAATGGTGCGGCGCCGGTATCGGCCTCTGCAACGCGGGCGCCGGACCAAGCGCACACCTATGACGGCAAGCAGGATTATAACACATCGCGCGCGCTGGAACTGGCCGAAATCCCGCGTTTGCTGGAGGACTACGCCCGCGCCGCCGCCAATGCCATGGCCGCCGGGTTTGACGGGGTGCAGCTGCATGCCGCCAACGGTTACCTCATCGACCAATTCCTGCGCGACGGCACCAACCTGCGCGACGACATCTATGGCGGGTCTATCGCAAACCGCTGCCGCCTGTTGGACGAGGTAACTGGCCGCTTGGTCGAGGTATGCGGCGCGGACCGGGTCAGCGTCCGCCTGTCGCCTAATGATGGCATTCAGGGCGTCACTGATTCGGCCCCCGACGCGCTGTTTACCGAGGCCGCCAAGGTGCTGGAGCGCCACAAGATCGCCTTTTTGGAAATGCGCCACCCCGGCCCCGATGGCACCTTTGGCCGCGCCGATGGACCGATGCGCGCGCCTCTGATGCGCCAGCATTTCACCGGCAAGGTGGTTCTCAACTGCGATTACACGCCAGAGCAGGCCGCCGCTGATGTCGCCGCTGGTAAATGCGATGCGGTGAGCTTTGGCCGGATGTTTATCTCCAACCCGGATCTGGTGGAGCGCATTCGAGATGGCGCGCCGCTCTCGCCCAACAAGGGTGTGCCGCAGACATGGTACACGCCGGGTGTGGAGGGATACACAGATTACCCCCGCGCAGAAGCGACAGTCGAGGCCTGATTAAGCCGCGGCGCTGTCGGTGGCGACCGGGGTGTCGCTGCTGCCAGCCGGGGCGGGCGTTGTCTCAGCGGCTGGCGCTGCCTCTGCCGGCGTACCCGGAACATCAGCTTCGCCCGCATCCGGCGCGGCAGAGGCGCGCGGGGCTGCGACCGGCGGTTCGGATGTCACCGCGTCATAGGGCAGCATCGCGTCGCTGATCGAACCCTTCAGCACCTGCCCTTCGGCAGTGCGCTGGTTGTCGGTCTTTTGCGTCGGGGCGTTGTGGCAGCCAGCCAGCGCCAGCAAGGTCAGGCCGGAAATCAATAGGCCAGAAATCAACAGGGGTGCGCGCAGTTTCATCACGCGCCCTCCCTGCCGCAGGGGCGCGCCAGCGTCGAGAGGAAATCGTCAAGCCGTGCCAACAACGCCGCGTCCCATTCCTCCGCGCTGACCGAAATGCCGAGCCGTGCCAAGCTGGTGACGCCCTTCTCCGCGATGCCGCAGGGGACGATGCCGGTGAAATGCGCAAGGTCCGGCGCCAAATTCACCGCAAAACCATGCATCGATACCCAGCGGCGGATGCGCACGCCGATGGCGCCGATCTTGGCCTCTGTGCCGTCGATGTCGCGGGTCCAGATGCCGATGCCGGCCTCCGATCGCCACGCTGAAACGCCGAAATCACCCAGCGTGTCGATCACCCAGCCTTCCAGCGCATGCACAAACCCGCGCACATCGCGCGCCCGTTTGCCAAGGTCCAGAAGCACATAGCCCACCCGCTGCCCCGGCCCATGATAGGTATAACGTCCGCCGCGCCCGGCCACCACCACCGGGAATCGCGGATCCAGCAACTCCGTGACATCGGCGCTGGTGCCCGCCGTATAGACCGGCGGATGTTCCAGCAGCCAGATCAACTCGCCTGCCTCGCCCGCCTGGATCGCGGCATTGCGCAGCGTCATTTCAGCGAGCGCCTGCGGGTAAGGCACCAGCGCATGTTCTTTGCGGATTTCAAGACCAACCATAATGCTTGCGTGCCGACTATTTTCGCGGCACGCAAGTGGGCAAGCTGTGTAGGCGCGTTCAGGAGGCTGATATGACAAGGTTCGATGGCAATCAGGCTTGGAACGAGGCGATGCGGCTGGTGTCCGCCAACCGCGAGGTGCTGCTGGTGATGGCGGGGGTGTTTGTCTTTTTGCCGACGGTGGCCATGGCGTTTTTCACCGGTCCGCAGCAGGCCGAGATGATCACCACGTTTATGAACGCGATGAAACACGGCGCCGCCGATTTCAAAGACCCTGCCTTCATGGCAAAGATACAGGCGATGAACGCCGCGAATGCCAGCCTGATGCCCTATACGCTGCTGCTGATGTTGGCGTCGGTTGTGGGCAAGCTGGGGATGATGGCGCTGCTGACCGATCATCGCCGCCCCACCGTGGGCGAGGCGCTGATGATCGGCGTGAAAAGCTTGCCGACGCTGATCGCCGTGGCGGTGCTGCTGTTTATCGGATATTTAGTGTTTATAATTGCCGCGATGCTGGCGATTGGATTGCCAGCGGCGATGCTCGGCATGATTTCGCAAGTGCTGGTTGGTGTGTTCGCGGTGGTGGCGGTGATCGCCTTGCTGGCCGCGATTGCTGTCATCGTCACCCGCCTATCGATGATCTATCCGGTGACGATCATCGAAAGGGAGAGCAATCCCATCGAAGTGATCAAGGGTTCGTGGCGGATGGTAAAGGGCAACACGCGCCGAGTGTTTCTGTTCTTTCTGCTGCTGCTGGTTGCCTATTTTGTGGTGATGAGCGTGGCGGCGATGGTGCTGATTGGGCTGGTCACGACGATTGCCGGCAAGGGCATGGCGCTGACGCTGGGCACCGGCATCGTGCAGGGCGTATTGGCCGCCGCGTTCAGCGTAGTGATCACTGCGTTGCTGGTGGCGATCCACCGTCAGCTGGCGGGCGCATCGCCTCAATCGCTGGCGGAAACCTTTTCGTAATATGGGGAGGGGAGGCCTTTAAGCCTCCTCATCCTTCCAGCCCCAGTAAAGGAAGCATGGCGGCACGTTGCGAAATTCCAGCCCGCTGTCGATGCGGGTGAAGTGCCGTGCCATGAAATCACGCGCGCGCGGGGTGAACTGATAAACCAGAAACGCCCCGCCCTTGCGTAGCGCGGCATAGGTGCCAGCGGCAATCGCCGGCCCCACACCATCTGGCAGGGTGGAAAAAGGCAGGCCAGACAGCACATAATCGGCATGATCATGCCCGTGGCCGGCGACAATATCCTCCACATCGGCGGCCGAGCCGTGCACGGCGACAAAGCGGCTGTCGGTGATGGTGCGGCGCAGATAGTCGATGAACAGCGGATTGGTGTCGATAACGATCAACTGGCCGTCGCGCGGCAGCCGGTCCAGCACCGGACGGCAAAACGTGCCGACGCCTGGGCCATATTCGACGAAAACCTTGCAATTGGCCCAATCGACCGGGGCCAGCATCTTGTCTATGGTATAGCGTGATGAAGGCACGATAGATCCGACCATCACCGGGTTCTTCAAAAACCCCTCGACGAAAACCGCCCAAGGTCCGGCAAAATGCTTTATTTTGCGTGCGATCTTTTGGGGCAGAGCTTCGCGGGTAAGTTCCGATCCAGTCATGCTTTTGTCAGATCCTCATCGCCAAAACGTCACGAAATTGTCGTTCGCAGGTTTGCCAGCGCTTTGCAAGCCGCCGAGCCTATAAGATGGAATGCACCTTGTCCTGCGGGCGGCACAGCGCCACGCCCTTGTCGGTTTCCACCAAGGGGCGCTCGATCAGGATCGGGTCGGCGGCCATCGCGGCCAGCACGGTGGCGGCATCGGCGGTGGGTAGGCCGCGCTCCTCTGCATCGGTACCGCGCAGGCGCAGGCCTTCCGCTGGAGTGATCCCGGCATCGCGGTACAGCTGCGCCAGCTTTTCGGCACTAGGCGGCGTTTTCAGATATTCCACCACCGTCAGATCAATGCCCGGCACCTCCTGCAAAATTGCCAAGGTCTTGCGCGATGTGCCGCATAGCGGGTTGTGCCAGATGGTCGCTTTCATGGGTGCTCCTGTGGGGTTGCTGCCAAGGCTGGCACGCTGCGCGCGGCCTCGCCTGAGGATATGCCGGGGGCCGGCGCGGCAGAAATCGCCTCTTGGCCGTTCAGCGCCCGCCCCGCGCGTTGAATCGCCGCCACAAGGCGCGGATAGACCCCGCAGCGGCACAAATTGGGCACAGCGACCTTGATCTCGTCGGCGGTGGGCGTTGGGTTGCGCGTCAACAAGCCCGCCGCCGCGATCACCATGCCCGGTGTGCAAAACCCGCATTGCACGGCTTGCGCGGCGGCAAAGGCCTGCTGCACGGCGTGGCTGCGGTCATGGCTCAGCCCCTCGATGGTGGTAACGCGGCGCCCCTCGGCATTGGCGAGGCTGATCTGGCAGGCGGCCTGCGCCTCGCCGTCCACCAGCACCATGCAGGCTCCGCAATCCCCCACCCCGCAGCCATATTTGGTGCCGGTCAGGTTCATCGCATCGCGCAAGGCCCACAGCAGCGGCGTCTGCGGGTCCATGCGCAGATCGACGGCATGACCATTGACGGTAAGGCTGGACATGGATGCTGCCTAACCGCTGCGCCGCCGATTGCAAGCGTGATACAGCTGTGGTTCAGGCGGTTGCGGCTTGTTACGTAGAATCGACAGGCCATGTCGGACAGTGTAAGGCGCTGAGCTATGACATTTTCCCTTAACACCCTCACCACGCCGGCAGAATTACGCGCTCTTTCGCAGGGCGAATTGCGCTCTGTATCGGATGCAGTGCGTTCGGAGATGATCGCGAGTGTAGGTCAGACTGGGGGGCATTTGGGGTCTGGTCTGGGGGTGGTGGAGCTGACGGTGGCGCTGCACTATGTGTTTGATACGCCGCGCGATAAGTTGATCTGGGATGTCGGGCATCAGGCCTATCCGCACAAGATCCTGACCGGGCGGCGTGAACAAATGCGCAGCATACGGCAGGGCGGCGGGCTGTCGGGCTTTACCAAACGGTGCGAGAGCGAATATGACCCGTTCGGCGCCGGCCATTCCAGCACCTCGATATCGGCGGCGCTGGGTTTCGCGGTGGCGAACAAGCTGGCGGGCGCGCCCGGCAAGGCGATTGCGGTGATCGGCGACGGATCGATGAGCGCCGGCATGGCCTATGAGGCGATGAATAATGCGCAGGCCGCCGGCAACCGGCTGGTGGTGATTTTGAACGACAATGACATGTCGATCGCGCCGCCGGTGGGGGGCTTGTCGGCCTATTTGGCGCGGCTGGTGTCCTCGCGGCCCTTTTTGGAACTGCGCGATTTGGCGCGGCGTTTGTCGCGCCGTCTGCCCGAACCTTTGCACAAGGCGGCGCGCAAAACCGATGAATTCGCGCGCGGCATGGCGATGGGCGGCACCTTGTTCGAGGAGCTGGGGTTTTACTATGTCGGGCCGATTGACGGGCACAATCTGGACCAGCTGATCCCGGTGCTGGAAAACGTCCGCGACGCCGCCGAGGGCCCTTGTCTGGTGCATGTGGTGACGCAAAAGGGCAAGGGATACGCCCCCGCAGAGGCCGCCGCCGACAAATATCACGGCGTGCAAAAGTTCAATGTCGTCACCGGCGAGCAGGCCAAATCGCCGCCCGGTCCGCCCAGCTACACCGGCGTTTTTGCAGGCGCTCTGCTGGCCGAGGCGGAGCGCGACCCGGCCATTTGCGCGATCACCGCGGCGATGCCCGGCGGCACCGGTCTGGACAAATTCGCCGCCGCCTATCCCGACCGCCTGTTCGATGTCGGCATTGCAGAGCAGCACGCGGTGACCTTTGCGGCGGGGCTGGCGGCGCAGGGAATGCGGCCGTTTTGCGCGATTTACTCGACCTTTTTGCAGCGCGCTTACGACCAGGTGGTGCATGATGTGGCGATCCAGAATCTGCCGGTGCGTTTCGCGATAGACCGCGCCGGGCTGGTGGGGGCCGACGGGGCGACGCATGCGGGCAGCTTTGACGTGACGTACCTCGCCAGCTTGCCGAATTTCGTGGTGATGGCCGCCGCCGACGAGGCGGAACTGGTGCATATGGTGCACACGGCGGCCTTGCACGACAGCGGGCCGATCGCGTTTCGGTACCCGCGTGGGAACGGCACCGGGGTGGCGCTGCCCGCCACGCCACAGCGGCTGGAGATCGGCAGGGGGCGGATCGTGCGCGGCGGCGCGGGGAAGGTCGCGATCCTCAGCCTAGGCACGCGGCTGGCCGAGGCGATGAAAGCCGCCGACACGCTGGAGGCCAAGGGCCTGCCCACCACCGTCGCCGATCTGCGCTTCGCGAAACCCCTCGACGAGGCGATGATTCGCCGTCTCTGCGCCACGCATGAGGTGGTGCTGACGGTCGAGGAAGGCGCCATCGGCGGCCTGGGCGCGCATGTGTTGACGCTGGCCAGCGACGAGGGCTGGCTGGATGCGGGCCTCAAAATCCGCACCCTGCGCCTGCCCGACCTCTTCCAAGACCACGACGCCCCCGACAAGCAATATGACACCGCCGGGCTGAATGCCCCCGGGATCATCGATACCGTGCTGAAAGCCCTCAGGTGGAATGAGGCGCCAGAATACGCCGGGGGGGGGCAAAACCCCCGCCGGCGTTGTGGCTTAGGCCCCTATTCCACCCCGTGCATCAGGCGCTTCATCGGCACCGCCAGCACCAGCAGCAGCACGCCGATGCCGATGGTGATCAGCCCAAACTCGCGGTAAATGCCGACATAGGTGTCTAGGCTGAGCTTGAGATTGGTCACCTCGCCGCCCACAGTTTCCACACTGGCCGATTGCGCCAACATGCCGGCCAGCGACTGCGCCACCGAGATCGACAGGAACCACACCCCCATCATCAGCCCAACGATCCGCGCCAGTGACAGCTTGGTGATCATGGATAGGCCGACCGGCGAAATGCACAGCTCGGCCACCGATTGGATCACATAAAGCCCGGCCAGCCACCACAGTCCCACCCGGTAATCCGGCCCCACAAATTGTGCGCCCAGCACCAGAAACAGAAAGCCCGCGCCCACGCCCACCAGCGCGAGGCCGAATTTCACCGGGATCGAGGGTTCGGCCTTGCGCCGCGCCAGCCATGCCCACAGCGCCGCCATCACAGGCGCCAGCAGAACCACCGCCACCGGATTGAAATTCTGCGTCTGCGGCGCGGACATGGTGAACAGCCCGAATACCGAGCGGTTGGTATTGCGATCCGCAAACAGCGTCAGCGAGGAGCCGGCCTGTTCAAACAAGGTCCAGAACACCACGTTGAAGGTGATCAGCACCATCGCGGCGACCATCATCTGGAATTCGGCTTTGCTGCCCTTGGCCCAGGCGTAGCCGAGGATGCCCGGCACCGAGGTGAAGAAAATGAGATAGAGCACCTTGTTGAGCAGCGGCAGCGCCATCAGCGCGCCCCAAAAGCCAGACCCGGCTGCGGGCGGCGCGGCAGCCATCAGATTGCTGAACAGCCAATAGACAAGGGGCACCGCCACCACGGCCCCGGCATAGATCAGCAGTGCGCGATCTCCGCCCGTGTCGCCCGCGGGGCGATGCGGCGTTTCGCCATAGCCCGCCAGCCGCCCGCCGTCGAAGCTGATCAGCACATAGGCAATGGTCATCCCCACACCGGCGATGGCAAACCCCGCCCACCAGCCGAACAGGTCCGCAAATAGCGGGCACAGCAACTGGCCCAGAATGGAACCGAGGTTGATCCCCATGTAGAAAATGGTGAAGCCCGCGTCGCGCCGCCGATCTCCATCGGCATAGAGCGCGCCGACCATGGTCGAGATATTTGGCTTGAAGAAACCATTGCCGACCGAAATCGTCGCCAGCGCCATCAGCAGCACCGCCACCATCAGCGGGTTCTGGTCCGCGCCCTCGGTAAAACCGCCCGGGGGCAGGGTGCGCGCCACATGGCCGTCGGGCGCATTCAGCGCGATGCCGCCATCGCCCAGCCCATGGATCGCCAGCCTTTGCCCGTTCAGCATCACAAAGCGCTGCTCACCGGCCGCCGTGGTGGGGCCGTCGTGGAAATGGGACACCTCCACCGCATGATGCGTGCCATCAAAGGCCAGCCAAGCCTGCGAGGGCTGCCCGCCCACCGCCAGAACGAAATAGCCGATCGCCATCATCGCCGCGCCAAAGCGCACTGTGCGCTTGGAGCCCAGATATTGGTCCGCGATCAGGCCGCCGATCAGCGGGGTCAGGTAAACCAGCGCGGTATAGCCGCCGTACAGCCCGGTGGAGGCATGGTCGCCCAGCACGAAATGCTTGGTGAGATAGAGCGTCAGCAGTGCGCGCATGCCGTAAAAGCCGAAGCGTTCCCACATTTCGGTGGTGAACAGGCGGGCGAGTTGGCGGGGGTGGCCGAACCAGCCAGTGTTGACGCTCGTATCAGGCGGGGCGGGGTGATCGCCGGAAAGGGTGGTCATAGAAAGAGGCATCCTCAAGAAATTTTATAACGGCATGCTAACGACAAATGTCGTTTTGTCCAACTGGCCTGTAAAAGGTAAAGGTGGGCCTTGCGTGGCGCGCTGTGTTATGGCAGTGATGCACCATGGTTGACCCCACCCGCCCCGTCTATTTGAAACTGCGCGATTTGATTGCCGCCGCGATTATCGATGGCACCTATCCAGAAGGCGAGATGCTGCCTTCGGTGCGGGCACTGGCGGTGGCACAGGGTGCCAATCCGCTGACCGTGGCCAAGGCTTATCAACAATTTCAACTGGATGGCTTGGTGGAGGTGCAGCGCGGCGTGGGCATGTTGGTGCGGCCCGGCGCGGCCGAAGCCCTGCGCGCGGCGGAAAAGCAGCGGTTTCTTTCCGCCGAATGGCCGGAAATTCGTGCCCGCATCGATCTGCTGCGGATCACCCCGGCGGAATTGCTGGCAGAGGCCTGATTTTCTAAGGTCGGCGTGGCCAGTTACGGCAGGATCGCAAAGGTGACGCATAAGTGTCTGGCGGGATTGCATTGCGGAAACTTTTCTGGCAACTTTACAATTGTTGGCGCTTTGGGCGCTGCCGTTGAAGCCAATCCGCCGTTCCGAGTGATTCGGCGTTTACGGACACGAGGATATTGCGATGATTAGATCCGAACTGCTGTTGGCATTGGCCAAGGATAATCCTGAACTGCGCGCCGAGGATGTGGAGCGCGTCGTGGACGTGTTCTTTGATGAAATCGCCCAGCGTCTGGCCGAGGGTGGCCGGGTGGAACTGCGCGGCTTTGGCGCGTTTTCGACCCGCGAACGCGACCCCCGCAAGGGCCGCAACCCGCGCACCGGCGAATCGGTGGAAGTCCCCGGCAAACGGGTGCCCTTCTTCAAACCCGGCAAGGAAATGCGCGCACGCCTGAACGTGTGACGCGGGTGATCCGCATATTGGTGCGGCTTGCCCACGCAGGGCCAATATGCCACAGACCCCGGCGCGCGGACGTGGCGGAATGGTAGACGCCGGGGACTTAAAATCCCCTGAGCTTTGCTCGTGCGGGTTCGAGTCCCGCCGTCCGCACCATAGGATCGCCGCAACAGATGCAGTCGGAGGCGTCGATGCCGATCCCTGAAACGACTGGCGCATTCGCCATTGTTCCTCACAATGATTTGGAGGCGGCAATGCCTTTCTGGGAACGCCTCGGCTTTGCGCGGACCGGCGGCGATAGCAACTATATCATTATGACCGGTTGGGGCTGCGAGGTTCACCTGACGCAAGCCGGGTCTGGGGCATGGCGCGTGCCTGCGGAAAACAACCCCTTCGGCGTCTTTATCCGCACGCCTGATGTGGCCGCAATCGCCGCGCGCGTCGAGGACCTGATCATCCGCCCCGGTGGGGTTCTACGTCACCGGGAGTGGGGCCTCTATGAGGTCGGCATCTGCGGCCCGGATGGCTTGCTGGTTCGCGTGGGTTGGCCTTCGCGGCTCATTTCGGCAGCGGGCGCGGCCGGCGGGTAAAGCCATAATGGCCTGCTCAATTTTGGCTCGCCGCCGCTGTTAAAAACTTTCGCGCAAGCTGAGGCGGATTTCTCGGGGTTCTGCCGGATGGACAGTTATGCCATTGGGGTTGGGCGGCGTTGATGGCGATATTTGATAATCTTGCCCATAGGCGATGTCATAATAGTTGGCGTTGAACAGGTTGAGCACTTCCACCGCAACCGCGATACGGCGGTGTGTTTGCAAGGACCCACGGATATTTGCCACGAATGCCGCAGGCGCCGTCAATGTTCCATCCTGAGTGAGCGGATAGGCGCCAAAATACCGGCCCTCTGCGGTGAGTGACCAATGATCCGCGTCGTGAAGAGTGGCCCCGATGCGGGCGACGCGCGCCACGGCGTTGGGGATAAGATCGCCCGCTGAACCATTGGCATTTTCAGCGGCATAGCGCGCATGGGTCCAGGCATAATCAAAGTCCAGCAACCACCAGCGCCCAAAGCTACAGTGGTTGTTCCATTCGTACCCATACCGGCGGCTGGCGGCGTTGGGCGTTGTGGAGCCTATTGTGGCATCCGCGCTGTAAACCAACTCGCTGTCGCTGTTGAGGCTCCATACGCTCAGGGAGGTTTGCAGGCCCGGAACCGCCTCTGTGCGGATGCCGGCCTCTTTGCCAAACGCCTTGACCAGCGCCGGAACCCGCAGAGCCGGGCCGCCGGTGGTTGGGTCGATCAGGCCAATCACGCCGCGTGCATCGTTGCTGTGAAAGCCCCGGCCCGCCGATAGAAAGAACTCGGTCCGGGAAAACGGGCCGAAGACCAGAGAGCCCTTAGGGGAGGCCAACGCGGCCGAGGCGCGCCCAGAATTCTCAGGGATTATCCGGGCCAGCCTGCTCATCGTCACCGTATCGAGCCTGACGCCGATTATGGAACGCAGCCATTGTGCCCAGCGTGTGGTGTTTTTCGCATAAATGCCGAGCTCGTTTTCCGTGATATGATCGTCGCTGACCGCGGCGAAGGCGACGCGCGATTGCGTATCGTGCAGGGCAACATCGATGGCATCGTGGCGTAACTGCGCGCCGAACTCGGTGGTGCTGGCGCGGCCAAGAAATCCATGCCGCCATCCTTGTGCGAGGCTTGCGCCGATAATGTCGCGTGCGTCACTTTGTGAAAATTGATCCGAAGGCAGATTGGGGTCCGGTGCCTCGGCATGGCGCAATTCGTAGAAGGTGAAATCAGACCATAATTGCAGGTGATAGTTCTGATAAAAGGCTGCCGCTCTGGTAAAGGCGGAACCGGTGTCATGGTGCCATTCGCCAGAGACGATATCGCGCCCACTGCGTCCGCCATCGGTGGGGTCCAGTGCCGCGAACCGGGCGACAGCCCCGGTGGTGATTAATTCCAATGGGATTTGGTCGGTCGAATTCCAAGCCGCGCGATAATGGGTGATGTCGATCGACCAGCCTCGCTGTGCATTGCCGTCCGAGGCACGCAGCAGCACATTGGTTTTGTGCAGATTCTCCGGGGTTAGCCAAGGGCCATTTTCACGCATGAATTCCCCGGCCACCAGAATGCGGGGGCCATCGTTCTTTGCCACAGGGAAGGAATCGGCGAACAGGCCGCGCCAGTAATTATAACTGCCCCCGGTGATATCCGCGATGCCGCTGTCCAATTGATCGCGGATGTGAATTCTGGCCGAGCCGGCGGCAGCGAAATCGCCATTCTCGGCGAAATAGGTGCCCTTGCTATAATCGATATGGTCGACCAATTCGGGGATCAGGAAATTGAGGTCTGCATAACCCTGGCCATGCGCGTTAGTGGGCATATTGACCGGAACACCATCGACGCTGCTGGCAAAATCGGTGCCGTGATCCAGATTGTACCCGCGCAAGAAATATTGGTTGGCCTTGCCGTCGCCCGAATGCTGCGTGACGATCAGGCCGGGTATGGTTTCCAAAGCCTCGCCCGGGCGCAATAGAGGCATTTCGCGCAGCAAATCGCCCGAAACCGTGCCTGCAGAGGCCGTGTCATTACTCCCTATGGCTGTGTCATAGTGGTGGCCCACAACCACAATGGGCTGCTGGCTGGTGGTATCAGATGGTGTTGGTTCACCGTCTGCCATCGCCACGCGCGGCAAGGCGGCCAGAGCCACGGCGAACACTGCGCGGGCAATATTGCGCCGGCCAAATGATAAAACGCGTTCTGGCAGCATGCCTCATCGCCGTATGATAATTTTACCTATTGTGCATACAATTCGGCGCGGGCGATGTCGCTGAAAAAGTTGATCGCTGAACGAAAAATCTTGAATGGTAGGGCACTTACCATCATCTCCGTCGGCGTGTCCAAATGGCTGTCTGTGTTCCGCGCAAAGAGATTGGCGAACGTCATCTGGATGAACGCAGGCCAATTCCATAAATATAAAATTTATATTTCAAATACCGTATCCATTAAAAATTCAAATTGTTATATTTTTTCGTAATTTCCACATTAATTTTTGCATTAATAGTTTCGCTGGACAGTGGCTACGCTGCTGGTCCCGATTATGTTCGGCCAACGATAACCAAAGATGCCAATTACTCACACGAAGCATCGCTCGCCGGCACAGTGTCCGCCTTGATGACAGGCGGCGCTGTACAGCGATTCCGGGCCTGTCAGGACGTGGCGGTTCCGTGGTGCGCAAGGTGCATCAGCCTGAAACAGCAGCGTAAACGTGGCATTGCTTGGGCCGAATTACTGCGCCTGAACGCGGCCTATTGGGCCTCTCTTAACGTGCGACAATAGTGCCACGGCGCACTTAGTTTCTATTTCCCCCCAACGCTAGGACTATTACGATGAAAGTCATTATTGCTGGTTTCCTTCTCCCCCTTGGTCTGTTGATTGCGACACAGGCGCTGGCCCAGGATATCGGCAACGTCACGCAGGCCATCCCGGTTCGTGACGCGGACCATGTGGTCATTGGTTTGGGGGCGATTTATTCTTCTGGATCCGAAGGCGGGGACATCTACCGGTTTCTGCCCGTGCCAGTCGTTGATATCAAAAAGGGTCGATTTTTCGCCAATCTGCGCGATGGGATAGGGGTGGACGTCGTCGACACCGATTTTGTCACGGTTGGGGCCAGCATCACCACGACACAGGGACGCCGCGCCAGCGATGTGCCGCCGGGAATTGGCTCGGTATCCTTTGGTGCGGGCGCGCATGGTTTCATCAGGTTCCATGACCACGGCTTTTTCCTCACTTTTGGTGGAACGCAAGGTTTTGCCGGCGGCACGCAAGGTTTTGTGGCTGATGCCAATTTATCCTATCCGGTATCCGTGAGCAAGCGTCTGACCATCAGTCCGGCGATCAGCACCACCTAGGCCAATGCAAAGTTCAACAATGCCTATTTCGGCATCGATGACGCTCAATCAATTGCATCGGGATTGCCGGTATATGCGCCGGGCGCGGGCTTTAAGGATGTAACAGCCAGCCTTATGGCCAATTATCACCTGAACAAACACATGATCCTCAGCGTTTCAGGAAACTATACGTCAATCCTAGGCAACGACGCCGACAGCCCGGTGGTGGCAAAAAAGCAAAGACCAGCGGGGTTGTTTTCCATTGCCTATAGGTTCTGATGGATACATCAGAACCGAAGCGTTTCCAGCCTATCGTTGGGGTGTTTTGGCGCGCCGATTTTGGGTGAGGCCATTTTCGCCTTTTGGACAGCGTCAGTTAGATTTTGTTAACCAAGTTTGCCTAGATCTTTTCCACCCTATCGGTATCCTCCGTCGGGGCCGGATCAGGATCGTTCAGTGCGCCCAGTTCACATAGGTCCAGTTCAAACAGGCAAAGTCAGCATGATCGCAGCCAAAACGAGTGCAGACGGCGATGCCAGCCAGCCCTTTGCGGGCGCGCGGCCTGATGTGTCGATCATCATGCCCTGCCTCAACGAAATGCAGAGCCTGCCGCATTGCATCCTCAACGCGCGCGAGGCCTTGGCGCAGATTGGCGCGCATTATGGGCTGACGGGTGAGATCGTCATTGCCGATAATGGTTCGACCGATGGCAGCCAATCGCTGGCCACCAGCCTGGGTGCGCGGGTGGTGGCGGTGGCGCGGCGCGGCTACGGCGCGGCCCTGATCGGCGGCTGCGAGGGGGCGCGGGGGCGTTTTCTCTTGATGGGCGATGCCGACGGTTCCTATAATTTTTGCGACGGCGTGGCGATGGTGGGGCGCCTGACCGAGGGCGCGGATCTGTGCATCGGCAGCCGCTTTGCCGGCGGCATCGCGCCGGGCGCCATGCCCTGGAAGAACCGCTACATCGGCAATCCGGCGCTGACCGGCGTGCTGAACCTGTTTTTCCATTCCGGCATAGAGGACGCCCATTGCGGCATCCGCGCCATTACCAAAGACGCGTTCGAGGCCTGCGGGCTGTCGTCATCGGGCATGGAATTTGCCAGCGAGATGGTGGTGAAGGCCTCCTTGCAGAATCTGCGCATCGACGAGGTGCCCGCCACCCTGTCGCCCGATTTGCGTGAGCGCGCCCCGCATCTGCGTCCTTGGCGCGATGGCTGGCGGCACTTGCGTTATATGCTGATGCTCAGTCCGACTTGGGTGTTTGGCGTGCCGGCGCTGTTTGCGCTTCTGGTGGGCGCGGGGCTGATGGGCGCGGCTGCGGCGGAGTTCTGGCATCCCGGCGCGGCGCCGCAGATTGGTGCCTATTGGACGCTGCTGGGATCGATGCTGGTGTCGGTGGGGCATTTGTCGCTGTTGCTGGCGCTGGCGGGACATCTCTATTCGATCCGCGCCGGTTACCGCGTGCCGACGCGCGTCACCCGGATCGCCGCGCGCCTCGCCACGTTGGAGACGATGCTGGGCAGCGGGCTGGGCCTGCTGATGCTGGGCGCGGGGGTGCTGGTGGCGGTGGCCTATGGCTGGGCGGCGCGCAATTTTCAGGCGGCGCCTTCGTTGTTGCCGGCGGCGGTGGGCACTTTGGCGATCACGCTGGGGATGCAGAACGCGCTGGGCGGGTTCCTGATGGCGATCATCGGCGGGCATGAGGCGCGGTTCTTTGGCGACGTTCCCCCCGACCACACCCCATGAGCATATGGCTGAGCGTGGTCATGCCGGTGCATAGCGGGGCGGCCTATCTGGGCGCCACGCTGGAGAGCGCCGCCGCAGAGGTCGCCGGCGATGTGGGGGTTGAATTTCGTCTGTATAATTCGCTCGCCGATGATGGCGCGGCGCGCGCCATTGCGGATGGCTTTGCGGGGCGGCTGAACATGGTGTGGCAGGATGTGCCGCAGCTTGGCCCCTGGACCGCGAAGACCAACCTGGGCGTCGCCGAGGCGCGCGGCACTCATATCGCGATGCTGCATCAGGACGATTTGTGGTTGCCGGGTCATCTGGCCGCTTTGCGCGCCGCGCGTGATACGGGCGGGGTGATGTCAGTGGCGCCGTCGCGGTTTATCGGGCCTGCGGGGCAGGATTTGGGGCTGTGGGGTTTGCCCTTTGCGCCGGGGGTGCATGCTGGGGCTGATTTTGCGCGTACGCTGCTGGTGCAGAACACCATCGCCATCCCCAGCCCCTTGATCGCGCGCGAGGCTTGGCCGGCGTGCGGCGGGCTGGACGATGCCCTGTGGTACACCGCCGATTGGGATCTGTATTTGAAGCTGGCGCGCGCGGGCGGGGTTCATGTGCGCAGCGCCGCCACCACCGCGTTCCGCGTCCACGCGAAATCGCTGACCATGACCGGCAGCCGTGACGCCGCCAGTTTCCGCGCCCAGCACGAGCAGGTTCTGGCGCGCCATTTGCCTGCGCTGGCACCCTTGCCGCGGGGGCTGGAGCGCCGCGCGCGCACCAGCATCGCGGTGAATTGCGCGCTGGCGGCGGCGTCCAATGGACAGCGCGCGGGGCTGATGGGCGCGGCGGGGCGGGTTTGCGCTCTGGGGCCGATGGGGGCTTTGCGTTTCATCCGCGAGAGCCGTTTGATTGACAGATTGCGCCCGCGCCTTCGCCTGATGCTGTCGGGGGGTATGTGAATATGGCGCCCGTCAACCGCGCGGCTTTGCTGGAAACATTGCGTTATCTGGGCAATGGGGCGATCTGCGCCGGGGCCAATATGGCGGTGCTGATCGGCGGCAACCGGATGGGATTTGGCCATTTTGTGCTGGTACTGGCGACATGGGTGGTGGGCGGCACGCTGGGTTATCTGCTGCATGCGCGCCTGACGTTTCGCGAAGGGCTGAGCACCATGGCTTACGGCCGGTTTATGGCCGGGGTGGCGCTGGGGATACCGGCGACTTGGGTGCTGCTGGAGCTGTTTGCGGGGTGGCTGCGCTGGCCTATGGAGGTGGCGGCGCCGGCGGTGACCATCGCCATGCTGGTCTATAATTACGCCAATGCGCGGATCGCCATTTTGTGGCGGCGCTGGTGGCGGGTGGAACGAGGGACGTAACGCTTGGGCAAGCAACTGACATATGACACGCTGGAGCGCATTCACCCGCCGCGCCCGGTGGATCGCCTGAGCTATATCGCCGAGGCGTGCCGGGGCAAGCGGGTGCTGGATATAGGCTGCCTCGATGAAACCGCGCTGGCCAAGCGCGACACCGAGCATTGGCTGCATGGGCGGATCGCCGCGCTGGCGGCATCTGTGGTGGGGGTGGATGCGTCGGCGAAGATCCCGGACGCGGGCCTGATCACCGCGCCCAATGCCGCCATCTATCGCGGCGATGGCATTGATCCGCAGGTGGCGGCGCTGGATGACGGGGCGATAGACATCATCACCGCCGGCGAATTTATCGAGCATATCGAACAGCCGCTGGTGTTCCTCGCCGCGATGAAACGGCGGTTTGCGGGGCGCGAGTTGATCCTGTCCACCCCCAACGGGCTGGCGCTGGCGAACAGCCTGCTGGGGCTGGCGGGGGGCGAGGCGCAGCACCCTGACCACATCCATCTGTTCACCTATAAGGTGTTGAACACGCTGTGTTTACGCGCGGAGTTTGCGGAGTTTGAGATCATCCCCTATCGCTTTTACGCGACCGAATTGCTGATGAACAGCCGGGGCATCAAACGGCTGGCGGTCGCCTTAGCCGAGCGGATGGTGCGCGCCGGCGAGTGGTGTTTTCCACTGCTCAGCTTTGGTTATATCGTGCGGATTTCGCTTTAATTTTTGGTAAGCCGCGTTTTCCTAGCCGCCGGGTGAAGCCACCCGGCTCGAAAACGCTTTAACGCAGCACCTTGACCCGGCAGCCGGCGTCCTGAAATTCGGCGGTTTGTTCGGCGAGGCGGGCGTTGGCTTGGCCCATCGGCAGGGCGTTGAAATATTCCGATATCGTGCCAAAGAACGCGTCGGTGGGCAGGGCGATGGTGACCGGTTTTTGGGCGTGGCAAATCCGGTGCGCCAGTTCGGTGATGTCGTCGATCTCGCCGGCTGCCAGACGGATCGGGCGGTTGGAGAGGTCAGGCCGGTTCAGCACCAGATCCAGCGTATAGGGCGCGTCGCCCTCGGCGATCATAACATAGTCGGCGTCGGCGGTGTTGATGCGGGCGTTGGTTTCGGCATAGGGCGCATAGAGCCGGTGCGTCATCCACGCCTGCACCGGCAACAGCACCAGCGCCGACAGAGCCAGCACCGCGACCAGCACCGGGCGCATCCGCGTTTGCGCCGTACCCAGCCACCTCCAGCCATATCCCCCCAGCAAAGCCGCGCTGCCCAGCACCCCATGAACATAGCGATAGCCAAAGCCATGCCCTTGATGCGGCAGGATAATCGCCATAATCACGATCGGCGCGGCAAAGCCCGTCGCCAGCGCCAGCGCCATGGTATCACGCCGCGCCGCGCAAAAGCCCGCGATCAACAGTGGCAGCATCGCAAGGCTGGACCAATTGCAAAAACGCAGCAGGTTTGCCGCCGTCATCGGCAGGTAATTGGTGTTTTGCGCGTGCATTTGCGCCAGTCGCTCGGCGAAGCTGACGCCCATTTGCGTCACCGAGCCCGGCCCCGCCACCAAGCCTTGCGTGTAATGCGGATACCACATCCAGAACAGGCCAATCGCGCCGTAAGCAGGCACAAACAGCGCCAACCGCCCCCAGCGCCTCTCCCACGCCAGCTTGGCCATAAAGGGCGCGACGAACAGCGGGTGGAACAGGGGCTGATGCAGCCCGGTGCCGATAAAGCCCACCGCGATGGCGGCGATATCCGTCCGCCGCCGGTCCGCCAGAAACAGCCACAGCCACACAAGGTTGAAAAACAGATGCGCCGGCATGGCAAAGGCGCTCATCCCCGCCATCACCACCGCGCCAGACAGCATCAGCAACAGCAGCGAAATGCTGGCTGCCTCCAGGTCCTGCGGCCACAACCGCCGCGCACATCCCCACAGCGCCAAGGCAGAGCCCGCAGTCAGCAGAGGCCCGGTCAGCGCGGGGTCGGCCACGCTGCCCACCGCGGCGCGCAGCATCGAATTGCCCGGCAGATAGTTCGACACCCACGCCACCGGATGCGCCACCGCCAGCGTCGTCAGCGTGTTCAGCGCATCGGCATCGCCGCGCCATGCCGCCGGCAGCGGCCACACCAGACGGTGCGCGGCGTAAATGCGGGTGTCGAACACCGCCATTTGCTCGTCACGGCTGAGGTCATATCCGCAGAGCACCAGATAATGCCCGGCATAGCACGCCGCCAGCACCAGCAGTGCCAAGCCCAGCACCATCGGCCATGACAGCTGCAAAGGCTGCGCGCAAATCCGCGTCAAGGCCCGGCGCGTTACCGGCAAAAACGCCACGCCGATCAGCAGAAATTGCAGCAGCATCAGCCGCGCATCCTCTGCCCGCAGGTAAAACGCCGGGATGTCATAGGTGGCAAACGACGCCGCCACCCGCAGCATCAGCGGCAAACCCATCGCGGCATAGGCAATCAAACGCAGGCTATCGCGGCGCGGCGCGGATGCTTTGCCACCTGCCAAATCAGCATTGCTGTCCATCATTGCCCTTTATGCCGCCTGGCCGCGTCCTTGTGCCCGGCGCAATTCCATAACAGCTTTCGCCGCGGTTTCCAGCGCGGGGCCCGCATTTATCGGCGGCGTTAACCACTGGTTAGGCATTTTCCTTCACTTCCGATTGTCAGGGTGAATATGGATGTGGGCGATATGGCACAGGCAAAACCGATCAGCAGCGTGGACGTCGCCATCATCGGCGCGGGGCCGGCTGGGCTGACCGCGGGCTATCTGCTGACCAAGGCCGGGCTGACGGTGGCGATCATCGAAAAAGACCCGCGTTACGTCGGCGGGATCAGCCGCACGGTGGAGCACGAGGGATACCGCTTTGACATTGGCGGGCATCGGTTTTTCTCGAAATCGCAGGCCGTGGTGGATCTGTGGAACGAGATCCTGCCCGATGATTTCATCCAGCGCCCCCGGATGAGCCGCATCTATTACGAGGGCAAATTCTATTCCTACCCCTTGCGCGCGTTTGAGGCGCTGGGCAATCTGGGGTTGTGGCGCAGCACCATGTGCATGGCGAGCTTTGCGCAGGCCAAGCTGTTCCCGCGCCGCGCGGTGAAAAGTTTCGAGGATTGGACCATCAACCAGTTCGGGCAGAAACTCTATTCGATTTTCTTCAAGACCTATACCGAGAAGGTCTGGGGCATGCCCTGCGATGAAATGAGCGCCGATTGGGCCGCTCAGCGGATCAAGGGCCTGTCGCTGTGGAGCGCGGTGGTCGATGGGCTGAAGCGCAGCCTTGGCCTCAACAAACGCCCCAACGACGGCATGGCAACCAAGACCTTGCTGGAAAGCTTTCGATACCCGCGCCAAGGGCCGGGGATGATGTGGGAAGCCGCGCGCGACCACATTCTGGTCACCGGCAAGGGCGAAGTGCTGATGGGACACGCGCTGAAGCAATTGGCCGGCACGGAAGACGGCTGGCGCGTCACCGCCACCCATGCGGATGGCGAGCGCGTGATTACCGCGGGGCATGTCATTTCCTCTGCGCCGATGCGCGAATTGGCGGCGCGGCTGCATCCCTTGCCCGCCAGCCTACCACAGGCGATGGAGCTGAAATACCGCGATTTCCTGACCGTGGCGTTGAAAATTCGCTCCGACGATTTGTTCCCCGACAACTGGATCTATATCCACGATGACAAGGTGCAGGTCGGCCGCATCCAGAACTTCCGCTCGTGGTCGCCAGAGATGGTGCCCGATGCCGGTGTCGCCTGCGTCGGCCTCGAATATTTCTGCTTTGAGGGCGACGGGCTGTGGGCGCAGGACGACGCCGCGCTGATCGCGCTCGCCACGCGTGAGATGGAAATTCTGGGCCTCGTGCGCGCGGAGCAAGTGATCGGCGGCGCGGTGGTGCGGCAGGAAAAGGCCTATCCGGTGTACGACGAGACCTATGCCGCCAACGTCAGCGCCATGCGCGCCGATCTGGAGGCAGCTTTCCCCAGCCTGCATCTGGTGGGCCGCAACGGGATGCACCGTTACAACAACCAGGATCACGCGATGATGACCGCGATGTTGACCGTGGAAAACATCATGGCCGGCGCGCGGGTTTACGACACATGGTGCGTCAACGAGGACGCCGAATATCACGAGGAAGGCCGCGAAGGCGCTGAGCGTGCCCCCACCACCGATCAAGCCGCCGCCTTGGCCTCGGTTCGCGAAGTGCCCACGCGCATTGCTGCCGATAACGGGCGCCGGGCCGCCTGAGTCGATGCTGGGTGTAGCCCTGCGCGCTGTAAACAGCACCTTCCTGCGCTATGTCGCGGCGAGCGGCGTGGCGTTATGCGCTGATATGGGCAGCTTTTTGGTGCTGTTGCATCTGGGCATGGCGGCGATGGCGGCCGCGGCATTGTCCTATTCGCTGGGTATTCTGGTGCATTGGCTGGTGTCCAGCCGGGGCGTGTTCACCGCCAGTACCGCCGCCCCCGGCCCGCGGCGCACCCGCCAAAAGGCACTGTTTGCAGGCTCCGCGCTGGTTGGTCTGGCGCTGACCAGTGTGATCGTCGGCAGCGCCGCCGCTGCCGGCATCGACCCGCGCCTTGCCAAACCGGTGGCGGTGGCGGTGAGTTTTCTGGTGACATGGGGTTTGCGCAACCGGGTTGTCTTTGCCGGGCATGACGCATGAACCACGGCCCGGCCATTCCGCTGGCGATGCTGCGGCGCGTGGCGCTGGTGTGGCTGGTGGTGGGGACGGTGCAGTTGATCGCCAACGCCGGCCCCATCGACCATATGCGCTTTCCCGATCCCGACGACAGCTTGCGCCTTGTGCAAGTGCGCGATTTGCTGGCCGGGCAGGGTTGGTTCGACCTTCACGCACACCGCGTTGATCCGCTGGACGGCGGGGTGTTGATGCATTGGTCGCGGCTGGTCGATATGCCGATTGCGGCGGTGATTTGGACCTTGCGTCCCGTGCTGGGGCAGGCAAACGCAGAGCTGGCCGCGCTGATCGCGGTGCCGATGGTGACTCTGGGTGTGGTGCTGGCGCTGGTGGGGCGCTTGGCGTTTCGCAAGGCCGGCGCGGAGGGTGCTGTGCTGGCCTGCATGATCGCGGCGCTGTCGGTGCCGGTGATGGTGCAGCTGCGCCCCTTGCGGATAGACCACCACGGTTGGCAGATTGTCGCCGCGCTGGTGGGGCTGGGCGGGTTGATGGCGCGGGATCGGCGCATCGGCGGCTGGGTGGCGGGCGCGGGCTTGGCGCTGGGCCTGGGCATTTCGATTGAGGGTTTGCCGGTGGCGATGGGCTTTGCCGGCATCGGCGCGTGGCGCTGGCTGAGAGACTGGGGCGTGCGCGGCGAAGGCCCCCAGTGGCTGACACGATATCTGGGCGGGTTGGCGCTTGGCTCGGCGTTGGTGTTTGCGGCGACGCGCGGGTTGGCGGATCTGACCGAGCATTGTGATGCCATTTCGCCGGTGCATCTGGCGATTTTTGCGTTTGTGGCCTTGGTGGTGGGTGCGCGGGCGGTGATGCCGCGCTGCTCCACAGCGGAGGTTTTCCTTGGGCTGGCGGGCGCGGGCGCGGGGGCGATGGCGATCATGTGGCTGATGGCGCCGCAATGCACGCGCGGGGTCTTTGTGGCTCTGGACCCTGTGGTGCGGCAGCTGTGGCTGGAACAAATTTCCGAAGGGCTGCCCATCTGGCGGCAGGACTGGGCGACCGCATTGGGCATTTTGGTGCCTGCGTTGGTGGGCCTGATGCTGACGTGGGATCAGGCGATGCGCCGATCCGGCGAGGAGCGCCGCTGGTGGCAGGATTATGCCTGCGCGCTGGCGGCGGCGCTGGTGGTGGCATGTTTGGTGGCGCGGGCGGGCGGCGTGTCCTGCGCATTCGCCGCCTTGCCGCTGGCGGTGGGGCTGGGGCGCTGGCTGGGGGCTGCGCGCTCTGCGCCTGCGGGGCGGAGTGCCGCGATGATGGCGGCGGCCGCCTTGGTGTTGATGCCGGCGCTGCCGGTGACCTTGGCCGCGATGGTCCCGCCTTTGTTTGCGGCCAAGGCTGGGCCTGCACCGCGCCCCGCCGCGCGGGTGGCCGACTGCGATATCCGGGGCGACGCGTCTCGGCTGGCGGCATTGGGTCCAGTGAACCTGCTGGCGCCGCTGGATATCGGGCCGCAGCTGTTGCTGGCCGCGCCGAATGTCACCGTGCTGGCCACCAGCCACCATCGCGGCGCCCCGGCCATGCGAGAGGTGATCGACGCCTTCACCGCGCCAGAGCCTGCCGCCCATGCGATCATGCAGCGGCGGCATATTGGCGCGCTGGTGCTGTGTCAGGGGCTGGCCGAGCCGGCTCTTTATGCCCATGTCGCGCCCCATGGCCTCGCCGCGCGGTTGCAGGCCGGCGATGCGCCGTCGTGGCTGGTGCCGGTTCCGCAAACAACCGAGGGTTTGCGGATATGGCGGGTGGTGAATTAACCCGGCTGCTTGCGCTTGGGCTTGGCCGCCCCAGACGGCCCGGATTTCATCACGCGGGCACGGAATAGCCGCGCCCCGCCGCGCACGAACAGCACAACGCACAGCCCCTGCCAACCCAGCGCCGCCAGATGCGGCCATATATCCGCGTTCACCGCCGCGCGCGCCATCATCGCATAGGGGGAACTCAGCGGAAACACAGATGCGGCCAGCTCGATCTTGCTGCCCGGCTGCGTCATGGCATAGGTGGCAAAGAACATCAGCAGCAACTGCGCCATCGTCACTGGCATCGACATCATTTGCACTTCACGCACCGTCGTCGCCAGCGACCCTATCGACAGAAACAGCGAGCCCAGCAGTAAATAGGCCATGGCGAAATAGATCACCCCCAGCGCAAAGAACAGGGGCCATCCCACCGCCGGTTCAGCCAATTCATGCAATGTGCGTCCGCCCGCCCACATGATCGCCGCGCCGACGCTGCCCCATACCGCGATGCCCACTAAGGACACCGCCAGCATCGCGAACAGCTTGCCAAAGAACACCGCGTCCATCGGAATGGCGGCGGCGAGGACCTCGATGATCTTGTTGCCCTTTTCCTCGACTAGATTCGACAGCACCATGCCAGCCAGCATCATGGTCAGCAAAAACAGCATCAATTGCGCCGATTGCGCCGTCAGCAAGCGCCCGTGTTGTTCATGCGCGGTGCTGCTGGCGGTGGCGGACAGTGCGACCGGCGGAAACGAACTGGGGCCAGCGCCCAGCGCCTTGGCGGAGAGCAGCGAGACCGGGCCCTGCCATTGGTCGATGGCGCCGGCTGTGCCTGTCAACACCGGTGCGCGGGGGCTGCCGCTGACGATGGCGGCGAGGTTGCGGTCTTTGGCCTGAGCTGCGCCCATCCCGGATTTCAGCGCCGCGTTCGGATCGGCGGTTTCGCCGGGGGAAAGGCGCTGCACCACCACCAGTTCGGGCAGCGCGCCCGCCAGATGCGGCGACAGGCTGGCGGCGGCGTCCATCATCGCATCGGCATCGCGCGCCTGCATGATGATGCCGATCACCGGCTGTGCAGAGGCCTGTTCGACCTTGTTGCCGACGCTGCCCGCAAGCCCGCCCACCAAGACCGGGAACAGCGGCCCCAACAGAAAGAAGAAAAAGCTGCGCGACCACAGGCTGGCGACGAAATCGCGCCGCGCCACAACAAAGGCTGCCGCAAGAGTGGAAAGGCGCCCGCCGGAGGATATGGTATCGGACATCAGCGTTGCTCCTCCTCGGTCAGTGCTTTGGCGGCGGCCTCACCGGCGATGGCGACGAAGGCATCGTGCAGCCCGGCGCGCTCTATCGACAGCGATAAAATGCCCGCCTCGCCCGCGATCAGCGCGCGCAGCAGCGGCTCGATCCCGGTTTCGGGCAGCGAGAAGTTCCAATATTGCCCTTCGCGGCGGGCGTCCGCTGGTAGGGCGGCGCGCCATGGGCCTTCCACGCTGCGGGTTTCCAGACGCACCTGCGCCGGGATGCGGTCGCGCGCCACATCCACCGATCCGGCAAAGGGCACCTTGCCGCCGGCGATAATCGCCACCTCGTCGCATAGACGTTCGGCATGGGCGATGACATGGGTAGAGAAAATCACCGTGGTGCCCTTTGCCGCCAGCCCCCGTATCATCCGTTCCAGCCTGCCCTGATTGAGCGCGTCCAGCCCCGAAAACGGCTCGTCAAACACCACCAGGCGGGGGTTGTGCACCAGCGTTCCCAGCAATTGCACCTGCTGCGCCATGCCTTTCGACAACTGCCGGATCTGGCGGTCGATGGCGTAACCCAGCCCGTGCTCCTCCAGCAGCTCCTTTCCGCGCCGCCGCCCCTCGGCCAGCGGCACGCCGCGCAGCGCGCCGAGGAAGGCGATTGCCTCATAGGCCTTCATGGCGGGGTACAGACCGCGCTCCTCGGGCAAATATCCGATCAGGCGCGCGACATCCTGCGGGTTTTCCGCGCCCAGAACGCGCCGAACACCCGCATCTGGGTCGATAATGCCCAATAACATGCGCAAAGTGGTGGTTTTGCCTGCGCCATTGGGGCCTAAAATGCCGTAAATCGCACCCTGGGGCACAGACAAATCCACGCCATCCACAGCGGTGAAGCCATCAAAACGCTTGACCAAACCCCTTGCCTCGATAGCCAGCTTGCCGGTCATGCATCAATCCCTTAATCCGTCGGCTGTCCCTAGCTGCGAACTATGACCGGTATCAACACAAGCTTTGGTTAATTCAGACACATTGCAACGGTTGAAAGCCGATCTTTCCGCGCAGGCGCTGGCGTTGGGTTTTGCGACATGCGGAATTGCGCCGGCCAGCGATGATCCGGCGCGTGGGGGCGCGTTGGCCGAATGGCTGGGGCAGGGGATGCACGGGCAAATGGGCTGGATGGAGGCCCGCGCCGACCAGCGCGCCGCCCCGCAAACTCTGTGGCCAGAAGCGCAGAGCGTGATCGCGCTGGGGATGAGTTACGCCCCGATGCGCGATCCCTTGGCGCTGGCGGATATCGGCGAGCGGGCGCGGATTTCGGTCTATTCGCAAGGGTCTGATTACCACGATACGGTGAAAAAGGCGCTGAAACATATGGCGCGCTGGCTGGTGGCGGAGGCGGCGAAGCGGGGTTTGGGCGACATTGGCGTGAAGGTTTTCGTCGATACCGCGCCGGTGATGGAAAAGCCGCTGGGGCAGGCGGCGGGGTTGGGTTGGCAGGGCAAGCATACCAATCTGGTCAGCCGCGAACATGGCAGCTGGCTGTTTCTGGGCATGATTTACACGACACTGGCGTTGCCGCCCGATGCGCCGGCGCGTGACGCTTGCGGACGATGCGATGCCTGCCAGCGCGCCTGCCCGACGGGGGCCTTCCCCGCGCCCTACCGGCTGGATGCGAGGGCCTGCATCTCCTACCTCACCATCGAACACAAAGGCCCTGTGGCAGAGGAATTTCGCGCCGCACTGGGCAATCGCATTTATGGCTGCGACGATTGCCTAGCCGTCTGCCCGTGGAACAAATTCGCGCGCGCCGCGCATGCACACCGGGCGTTTCTGCCCCGCGCCGAACTCACCGCCCCGCGCCTCGCCGATCTGTTGGCGCTGGACGACGCGGGGTTTCGGCGGTTGTTTTCCGGTTCCCCCATCAAACGCATCGGGCGCGACCGGTTCATCCGCAACTGTCTGTATGCGGCGGGGAACAGCGGGGATCTGGCGTTGCTGCCCTGCATCCAGCCGCTGCTGACCGACCCCGACCCGGCGGTGGCGGATGCGGCGGAATGGGCTATGCGGGCGTTAGCTCCTTAAGCGGCACGCCCACATCGGCCAAGGCGGCCAGATCGGGGGTGGCTCCGGCCTCGATCAGCTTGCGGCCCTGGACGAAATCCTTGACGCTGTTCACCGCGTCGATGGCGATCATGCGGCCCGCTTTCAGGTAGATCACGCTGAAGCTGCGCGCCGCGACGTCGCCTCGCAAAACTGTCGCGTCGTATCCCACCGACAGGCCCGCCGTTTGCAAACGCAGGTCATATTGGTTCGACCAAAACCATGGGAATGCGCGGTAGGGCTGCGGCTCGCCCATGATCGCCTTGGCCACGCAGGAGGCCTGATCGTTGGCGTTTTGCACCGATTCCACGCGCATCACGGTGCCGCCAGCATACCCGCAGGCAAAGGCCGCGCAGTCGCCAATGGCATAGACGTCGGGCAGACTGGTGCGGCAATGGTCGTCGATATCCACCCCGTTGCCCGCCGCCGCGCCTGCCAAAATCAACGGGCCGACGCTGGGCACAATGCCGATGCCGACGATCACCGCGTCTGCGGCGACAATGGTTCCATCGGCCAGTTTGACGCCGGTGACGTGGCCTATGCCCTCCAGGCTGTCCACCACAACGCCGGTGCGCAGATCGACGCCGTGGGCGCGGTGCTCGCCCTCGTAGAAGGCCGAAAGTTCGGGGCCAGCAACCCGCGCCAAGACGCGCGGCAAGGCCTCCAGCAGCGTCACGTGACAACCGAGTTTGGTCAGCACGGCGGCCGCCTCCAGCCCGATATAGCCGCCGCCGATGATCGCCACATTGCGCACACCGCCATCAATCTCGCCCATCAGGCGGTCGCAATCCTCGCGGGTGCGCACCGCGTGGACGCCCGCCAGATCGGCGCCGGGGCAGGTCAGTTTGCGCGGATCACCGCCCGCCGCCCACACCAACTGGCCGTAATGCGCGGTTTCACCGTTCGACAGCGCGGCCGTTTTGGCGGCGGGATCGACCGCGGTCACCTCTGTGCCGAGCAGCAGGGTGATGTCTTTCTCAGCCCAAAACGCCGGCGGGCGGATATAGAGGCGGTCAAACGTCTTTTCCCGCGCGAAATATTCCTTGGACAGCGGCGGGCGTTCGTAGGGAGGCTCATTTTCGCGCCCCACCATCAGGATCGAGCCCGCAAACCCGCCCTGCCGCAGCGCAATCGCACACTGCGCCCCGCCGTGCCCCGCGCCCACGATGATGATGTCTGCCTGCATGTTGCTATGCCTTTGACCTTTACGCAGCGATCCGACAAATGCGCGCAAAGGTCAACGCCATAGCGACGCGGCGGGCGCGATCTTGGCCGGACCAGCCAAGATCGCGCGACGTTTACCGCGCCAACAACCCGCGCGCCTGTCCCGCGATCTGGGCCAGCATGGCCGCCGTCACCGGAGCATGGGCGCGGGCACGCTCGATCAGCGCGCGGAACTGCCGCACGGGTGTTTGATGCGCGGCGAGCCAAGCCTCCACGGCTTGTTCAGGCTCCCGCCCATCCATATCCAGCGCGCGCAGGAAGGTGAACCGCATCTGCTGGAAATCGCGGGCGAGGCCGGCGACCAGCAGGCGCTCCCATGGATCCGAAGGCGCCATGCGGACGGCGGTGGTCTGCGCCCAATCCAGCCCCAATGGCCCGCCCAGCATCAGGAAGGCCTGCGTCAGCGCCAGCGTATCCCGGCCGCTGTCCCGCGACAGCGCGGCGAGGCCCACCGAGGCGTCGAGGTCGAACAGCCGGGTCACCTCGTCGGCAAGCTGCGCGGGTGCATGAGCATCGGCCAAAGGGCCCCGGATTCGCGCCGACAGCGCGCTGGCTTCCACCTTCAGCAGATTTTGCAGCATTCCGGCGATGGCGGCCACCCCCGGTGCCAGCGCCTCGGCGAGTTGGGCAGGCGGCTCGCGGCCCGCCCCGGCCCTCAGCAGATCGGCCATATGACTGCGCAGCGCATCGGCGGCACGTTCGAACAGCAGGATGCGGGCGGCCTCGGGCATGGGCTCGGTTTCGATACGCGCCCAGATGGCGTCCATGCCGAACAGCTTGTCGGCAGCGATGAAGGCGGCGGTGACTTCGGCGAGGCTGGCGCATTCCTCCTCGGCCAGCTCGAAGGGATGGACGAAGCCCATCCGGTTGACCAGCCGATTGGCGAGGCGCGTCGAGATGATCTCACGGCGCAGGCGGTGGCTGAGGATATCCTGCGCAAAGGCATCCCGCATCGCGGGCGGGAAGGATGCCAGCAGTTCACCCTCCAGACCCGGATCATCGGGCACGGTGGAGTTTTCCAGCGCGTCCTGAATGACCAGTTTGGTGCTGGACAGCAGCACCGCCAGTTCGGGCCGGGTCAGGCCCGCGCCATCGGCGGCGCGGCGCATCAGCGTTTCTGCGTCGGCGAGGCCCTCGGTGCGCGCGTCGAGGTGGCCGCCTTCCTCCAACGTTTCCATCAGGCGGGTATAGGCGGGCACGGCTGCCGCACCGCCGCCCTGCGCGATCGACAGGCCGAGGGCCTGCAGCCGGTTGTCCTCCAGCACCAAGGCCGCCACGTCGTCAGTCATCGAGACGAGCAATTTGACGCGGGCGTCTTCATCCAGCCGCCCGGCGCGTTTGGCGCTGGCGAGGGCGATCTTGATGTTGACCTCCTTGTCCGAACAATCGACGCCGGCGGAATTGTCGATGAAGTCGGTGTTGTTGCGGCCCCCGGTGTGGACGGCGCCGCCCTTCAGCGCATATTCGATCCGCGCGGCTTGCGTGCAGCCGAGGTTGGCGCCCTCGCCGATGACGCGGACGCGCAGATCGCGGCCATTCATGCGGATGGTGTCGTTGGCGGGGTCGCCGACGTCTGAATTGGCCTCGCTGCTCCCCTTCACATAGGTGCCGATGCCGCCGAACCACAGCAGGTCCACCGGCGCGGTAATGATGGCGCGCATCAGGCTTTCGGGGTCGATGGTTTCGGCATCAATGCCCAAGGCTGCGCGGATTTCGGGGGACAGCGGAATTTCCTTTTGCCCGCGTGGGAAGACGCCGCCGCCTTTGCTGATCCATTTGGCGTTGTAATCGGCCCAGCTGGAACGTGGCAAAGCGAACAGCCGCGCGCGCTCGGCATGGGCAGCGGCGGGGTCGGGATCGGGGTCGAGGAAGATATGGCGGTGGTCGAAGGCGGCGACCACTTTCAGCGATTTCGACAGCAACATGCCATTGCCGAACACATCACCCGACATATCGCCGACGCCGACCACGCGCACCGGGTCGCTCTGCACATCGACGCCCAGTTCGAGGAAGTGGCGCTGCACCGACAGCCAGGCGCCCTTTGCGGTGATACCCATCGCCTTGTGGTCATATCCCTTTGATCCGCCGCTGGCGAAGGCGTCGTCGAGCCAGAAATCAGCCTCTGCGGCGAGCGCGTTGGCGGTGTCGGAGAAGGTTGCGGTGCCCTTGTCGGCGGCGACCACGAAGTAGGGGTCTTCGCCGTCATGCACGGTGACATGGGCGGGGTGGACGACTTTGCCTTCGACGATATTGTCGGTGACGGAGAGCAGCGCGCGCAGGAATTGTTGATAGCTGGCGCGGCCCTCTGCTGCCCAAGCATCGCGGTCTCTCGCCGGGTCGGGTAGGCGTTTGGGATAGAAGCCGCCCTTGGCGCCGGTGGGCACGATGACGGCGTTCTTGACGCGCTGCGCCTTCATCAGGCCCAGAACCTCGGTGCGGAAATCGTCGCGCCGGTCGGACCAGCGAAGGCCGCCGCGCGCCACTGGCCCTGCGCGCAAATGGATGCCCTCGACCTGCGCTGAATAAACGAAAATCTCGCGCCAGGGCAGCGGTTTGGGCAGGCCGGGAACGGCGGCGCTGTCCAGTTTGAACGCCAGCGGAATGGTGCCATCCGCCACGCGGGGCGCAAAGGCATTGGTGCGCAGCATCGCGCAAACCACCGCGCGGAAGGCCCGCAGCAGGCGGTCATCATTGATCGCGGCGACGTTCGCCAGCCCGTCGCGGATGGCGTCCTCGGCCTTGGCGGCGGCGGTCATGCGGTTTGCCACGCCCGGCTGGTGGAATGCGCGGAACAGCGCGATCAGGGCGCGCGTGACATGCGGCGCGGCCCCCAGCGCATCGACCACCGTGCCGATCGAGAAGCTCATCCCCGCCTGGCGCAAATAGCGATACCATGCGCGCAGCCAGTTGGCTTCCTCGGCGACCAGTTCGGCGGCGACGATCAGGCGGTTGAAGGGGTCATTCTCGCCCGCGCCATTGGCGACGGCGGTCATGGCTGTTTCGATGGCGGGGGCGTTTTGGGTGATGGTGTCGATGTCGCAGCCCTGCGGCAGGGCCAGCAGGAAATCGTGGATCGTGCCCAATACCTCGCCCGGAGCATTGCCGATGGCGGGCAAGACCAGTTCGGTCGGCAGGGTGTCAATCACGCGAAATCCGAAATGTTCCAGCGCCGGTACCGCGCCCGACAGCGTCAGTGCGCCTTGGCGTTGATAGACCTTCAGCCGCATCCGGCGGTCTGCGTCGCTGGGCAGGCGGTACAGCCGCACCCCTCGCGAGGTCTGCTCCGTGGTGGGCAGCGCGCGCAGGCGCAGCAGGTCAACCGCCGCCTCACGCGCGCCATATTGGCTGCGATAGGCTTGCGGAAAGGCCTCGGCATAGCGGGCGGCCAGTGCTGCGGCGCGGCCAGAATGCTCGGTGTGGGCATGGTCCGAATGGGTGTGATCGCCGGGCAGGTTGTCGCTGGCCGCCAGCTCCAGTTCCAGCGCATCGACCCAGCCGCGCATCATCTCTTGCAGGCGCGCGTCAAGGGCGGCCTCGTCGGGCAGGGCCTTTTTGGTTTTGCGCGTGCGTCCGCCGTTTTCGCGGACATCGAACACAAAGAACAGCTGCGCCAGACTGCTGCCCTCAACCTCCAGCGTCCAATCCAGCAGGCGGCCACCGATGGCATCGCCCAGCATCGCAGCGATCTGCTCTCGCATCGCGGTGGACAGCGCATCGCGCGGCAACCAGACAAAGCCGAACACATGCCGCTCCAGCGCCGCCGCCACCAATGCCAGGCGCGGGCGCGGGCGGTCGATCAGGCTCATCATCGTCAGCGAGACGCGTTGCAGATCGGCGTCGGAAAAGCTGATCAGAAGGTCATGCGGCAGCTTGGTCAGCGCGTGGACCAGCGCCTTGCCGGCGTGGCCATTGGGGCTGAACCCATGGGCGGACATCAGCTTGGCCAGCTGTGAACGCATGCGCGGCACCAAGGTGGGCGGGGCGGCCAGCGCGGCGCTGGTCCACACCCCGGCATGCACCGACAGCGCCACCGCGCGGCCATCCTCGATCACCGGCTGCAGGAACAGATCCAGCGGCACCCGACGGTGCACATGCGCGATCAGGTTCGATTTCACCGCCAAGGGCCACAAGCCGCTGCCGCCATCGGCGATGCAGTGATCGAACCAGGCAAAGGCGCGGGTAAAGCTGTCGGCGGAGAGCAAATGCGCGCTGCTTTGTTTGCAAATGCCCAGCGCGCCGGTTTGACTGCCATCGCGGTGGCGGGTCACATGGCCCAGCTGCGTCAACATGCCATCGCGGAACCAGCGGAGCATCGCGGCGCCCTCTGGCCGGTCGAGCGCGGCCAGAACATCGGCGTCGTGGGCCATGACCGCCTGCATCGCCGGCCAATCGGCGACGGCGGCACGGACATCGGCCAGCGTGACGGCCAAGGCTTCGGCGAGGGCCGCGCGCGCGCGGGCATCGGCGCGGCGGGTTTCGATATAGACCATCGATTCGCGCTGCACACCGGGGATGGCGGCCTCGGGCAGGTGGGTCAGCTGGCCTTTGCCGTCGCGTTCCACGGCCACCACGGGGTGGATCAGGCGGTCTATGGTGTGACCATGCGCCGACAGAGTGTGGGCAATCGAATCGACGAGGAAAGGCATATCCTCGTTGATCACCGCGATGCGCATGAAACGCCGCCCGCCGGTGGATTCTGCCGAGACGGTATCGATGGCCAGCGCCATTTCGCCCGCCTTGCGGGTATATGCGGTTTCCGCCACGAAGCGCGCCGCGCCGGCTAACTCCTCCGGGCTCAGCGCGCCGTCGCTGGGCAGCAAGGATGCCTCCAGTCGCTGGGCGAGGGATGCGGTGAAGCCATCAATTGTTCCGGCGGATGGTTTAGTCGTCTCGGTCATGCTGTGGTCCTCTCCCGCGGATGGGTCGTCCGGGTTAATTTGGCCTTATTCGTGGCTCCGGTTACGATATTATGGCTGATATATTGCAGCGGACATGCCCCGTAGTCCAGCTTAGTCGGGCTTCTTCCCGCCGGGCGGTTGTTGTGATGGGGCTGGCGCCGTGTCTGGGGTGATTTGGGCCAGGTAATCCTTGGCTTGCCGGCCGGTGGAGCCATCGGGGTCGGCGGCGATGACCGACTGCCAATCCTTGCGCGCGGCGTCCTCGCGGCCTGCGAGTTCGGCGATAACGCCTGCCTCCAGCGCCACCTCTGGGTCGGTGGGGGCGAGTTTGGCGGCGGTTTCGATTTGGGTTTGGGCGTCGGCCAGATGGTTCATCCGCCGCGACAATGTTGCAGACAGCAGCCACGTGGTGGCATTGCCGGGTTCTGCGCTGCGGGCCTCGGCAAGGGCGCCGGCGGCTTCGTCCTGACGTTTCAGCAATACCAGCGCGCGGGCGCGGTCGACCGCCACGGCAGAGGTGATTTCGGCGATTTTGGCCATATCGGCGTCATTCTTGGCGACATCCAGAACCGCCAGCGCGGCCACCGGCGACCCGCCAGCCAAGGCCGCATTGCCCGCCATAATCCCCAGCTTGGCGCGCATCGTGGCATCGCGCGGAGAGGCTGCCTCGCGACCGGCGGTGAAGGCGGATTGCGCCTCGTCCCAGCGTTCCAGCGCGGCATAGGCGGTGCCAAGGCATAGGTCAGCCTCGGCCCGCGCGGGGCCTTGGGCGTCTTTCAACCAGTCGCTGGCTTGCGCAATGGCGCTTTCGGGGTCGTCATTGGCGGTGGCAAGGCATCCGCTGAGCCTGCCGCGTGGTTGCGGCAATTGCGGCAGGCCGGCATGCCGCGCGGCGGCCGGGTTGGCGGCGCGCGGTATCGGCAAGGGCGCGAGGCCGTCTTGCAGGGCCATGGTCAAAGCAAGGGCGAACAGCATCGCACGGGATTACCTTTCGATATGGGCCATCAGCGCGGCAACCTCGCGCAGGATCAGCGCGATGTCGGCGGGGCGGCTGAGGCGGTGGTCGCCATCCTTGACCAGAGTGACCTGAACATCGCCCGAACGCAAGGCATCGGCCAGCATCAGCGCGACGTCCCAAGGAACATCATTGTCCGCTTGGCCATGGATGAGGCGGACCGGCACACCCAGCGCGATTTCGGCACTCAGCAGCCGGTGTGCCTGCCCATCGGCCCAAAAGCCGGGATGCGTCGGGGTGGGCTCATCGCCATAGGGGTTGGGTTCGTAAATGGTGTGGCCGGCGGCCAGATCCGCCTTTTGCGCTGGCGTATACCCCCATTCGGTGAAATCGGGCGCGGCGGCGATGCCGATCAACCCAGCCACCTGCTGGTTCAGCGCAAGCGCCACCAGCAGCATCAGCCAGCCACCCATGCTAGAGCCCACCAGCACCACCGGGCCCGGACAATGGGCCGCGATCAATGCCAGCACCTCGTCTCGCCAGCCGCTGAGCGTGCCATCGGCGAAGGCGCCATCGCTGGCCCCGCAGCCCGAATAATCGAGGCACAGGCAGCCAAGCCCCCGTGCCCGCGCCCAATCGAAAATCGCGGTGGCCTTGGAGCCTGTCATGTCGGACATATATCCCGGCAGGAAGACCAGCGTTGGTCCAAGAGCGGGGGTGGTGCCTGCCGTGTAACGGTATGCGATGCGCTGTCCGCTGGGCTGAGTGTGGTGGCAAACCCGAGTCATACCCTCTTATGGACGAAATATATGGCATTAGTCACGTAAGAAAATTTCCTCGATGGGCTTAGCGAACAGATCAGCGATCCGGAACGCCAAGGGCAGCGAGGGATCATAACGCCCCGTCTCAATCGCATTCACCGATTGGCGGGATACTTCCAGCCGGTCGGCCAGTTCCTGCTGGCTCCACTGCCGTTCAGCGCGCAGCACGCGGAGGCGGTTGTTCATTTGTAAATAACCCGCACAATGGCATTTCCCACGCCGAAACTGGCGAGCCACGCGGTCATGATCACGAATGGCGGCATCGCTGGCACGCCCGCATAGGCGACCAGAAAATCCCATATTGTGCTGGCTGATACAATAAATCCAGTGGAATAGAGGACCGTCTTGACCACCAACATCTGTTGGTATCCATCGTCTTTCAGCTCGGTGATCAATTTGCCGATCACCCAAATCATCCCGACAACCCCCAAGGCAGGCAATACAGCCAGTGGATAGACAGGCCAGCCGTTGACATGGTCGCGGCGGATCAGGATCGTTGTGATGATCAAAGTGGCAGCATAATACAGACTGACAGCAATAATTCGTCGGCTGTACCGCTTCATGGCAGCGGAAACCACACCAGAGCAAGAACTGTAAATCATGGCACGCCTTTCTGTTTGACAAGGTTGCTTTACATGCGATTCGAAGATATGTCAATGATACTTTCCATAAAGTCGCCAGTCCTTGTCATCTCGCGCCCTTGAGGCCCGCTTGAGGTTCCCCGCCCTTGCCGCTAAGGGCTAACTCATGGCTCAAATGTATCAAATCACTCTGCCCGATGGTTCCACGCGCGCAATGGCGCTGGGCTCGACCCCTGCTGACGTTGCCGCCGCGATCGGCCCCGGCCTTGCCAAGGCAGCGTTGGCGGCGCGGATCGACGGCGAATTGGTGGACCTGTCGCGGCCCTTTACCGGCGATGCGAAGCTGGCGCTCATCACCGCGAAGGACGAGGCGGAGGCGCTGGACCTCGCCCGCCACGATTTCGCGCATGTGCTGGCGGAGGCGGTGCAGGCACTGTTTCCGGGCACCCAGATCACCTTTGGCCCCAGCACCGAGGACGGGTTCTATTACGACTTCGCCCCTGCGACACGCCCCTTCACCGACGAAGACCTGCCCGCGATTGAGGCGGAGATGCGCAAAATCATCGCCGCCAACAAGCCTTTGCGGCGCGAAGTGATCGCGCGTGACACCTTGATCGCCCAGTGGCGCGCAGCTGGCGAGAGTTTCAAGGCCGAATGGGCCGCTGAACTTCCCGAGGGCGAGGAACTCAGCGTCTACCACAGCGGCGACGACTGGTTTGATATGTGCCGCGGGCCGCATCTGCCCTCCACCGGCAAGCTGGACCCGGCCGCGTTCAAGCTGATGCGGGTATCGGGCGCCTATTGGCGCGGCGATCAGAACAACCCGCAGCTTTCGCGCATCTACGGCACCGGCTGGCTGAACAAAAAGCAACTCGACGCGCACCTGCTGCGTCTGGAGGAGGCCGCCAAGCGCGATCACCGCAAGCTGGGCCAGGAAATGGACCTGTTCCACCTGCAATCCGAGGCACACGGCAGCATTTTCTGGCATCCCAAAGGCTATATGATCTGGCGCCAGCTGGAGGCTTATATGCGCCGGCGGTTGGATGCGGCGGGCTATGTCGAGGTGAAAACCCCGCAGATCATGGATTCCAAACAGTGGGAGCAATCGGGCCACTGGGGCAAATACCGCGAAAACATGTTCGTGGTGCCCGACGAGGTGCCGTCTGGTGAGGATGATGCGCCAGTCCTGACCGGCCAAGCCGATCTGATGGCGATCAAGCCGATGAACTGCCCGGCGCATGTGCTGATTTTCCGGCAGGGGATTACGTCGTACCGCGAATTGCCGCTACGTATGGCCGAATTCGGCTGCTGCCACCGCAACGAACCACATGGCGCGCTGCACGGCTTGATGCGCGTCCGCCAGTTCACGCAGGACGATGCGCATATCTTTGCGCGTGAGGATCAACTGGTCAGCGAAATCGCCGATTTCTGCGATTTGCTGGACGTGGTTTATCGGGATCTGGGTTTCAGCGATTACGCCATCAAGCTGGCGCTGCGCCCCGAAAAGCGGTTTGGCAGCGACGAAATGTGGGATTGGTCCGAACAATCCATGCGCGACGCCGTCGCCGCCACGGGCCGCAACACGCCGGAATGGGGCTGGGAGGAACTGCCCGGCGAAGGCGCGTTTTACGCCCCCAAGCTGGAGTTCCACCTGACCGACGCCATCGGCCGCACCTGGCAGGTCGGCACGATCCAGACCGACACGGTGCTGCCCGAACGCCTCGACGCCAGCTATATCGGCGAGGACGGCGCCAAGCACCGCCCGGTGATGCTGCACCGCGCTATCTTGGGGTCATTTGAACGGTTTATCGGCATTTTGATCGAGCATTACGCCGGTAAATTGCCCGTCTGGCTGGCTCCGGTGCAGGCCGTGGTGGCAACCATCGTGTCCGACGCCGACGATTATGCGCATGAGGCAGTCGCCCAGCTGAAGGCCGCCGGTATCCGCGTCGAAAGCGACACCCGCAACGAGAAGATCAACCTGAAGGTGCGCGAGCATTCCTTGCAAAAGGTGCCGTTCCTGCTGGTCGTCGGCAAGCGCGAGGCCGAGGAAGGCACCGTCGCCATCCGCCGTATGGGCGAACAGGCGCAGCAGGTGGTGCCGCTGGCCGAGGCGATTGCGTTGTTGAAGGGTGAGGCGACGCCGCCTGATTTAAAGGGGTAAGATGTGGGGGTGTTACACCCCCACGCCCCCCAAACTTGGGGTTGGGACATACGCGGCGTTACTGCGCCGCAGGCTTTTATAACCGCTTCGCGGAAAGGTGCGAGTACGCCGGAGCAGCGCCAACCCCGATAATTATCGGGAGCGCGAGGGGGTACCCCCCTCGCACCTTAACCCTTCAAATCCCCAAAGGGTGCCCCGCCAAAATCAGCGCCAAAGCGCAGGTCCACACGATCAGTTGCCGTGCAGCTTCCAAAGAGGTGTCGGCGGCGGTGCCTGTCAGGGCGATGGCGATGGCTTTGCTCATACGGCGCAGATTGCGCCCAAAACCTCACCGAAAGCTTAACCTCTCGCAGCGGGCATTTGCTGGCTGGCGCAGTGGAATCCGCCGCCGCCTGCCAATATGGCGTCTGCCGGCAGGCCCACCACCGTGCGGGTGGGGAACAGTTCGGCGATGGCCTCCACGCCGTCCGCGTCATGCGGGCTGCCAAAGGTGGGCACGACCACCAGATGACTGGTGATGGTGAAGTTCATGTAGCTGGCGGGTTCCACGCGCCCATCGCGTTCTATGCGGCCTGGGGAGGGTACCTCGCGCACTGTAACGCCGGCGGTCAGCGCGCGCGCCTTGGCGTCGGCGTAGATGGCTGCGTTGGGGTCGTCCTTGCCGGTTGCGCGGGGCAGGGCCAGTGCGCCGGGCGCCACAAACCGCGCGAGGTTATCAACGTGGCCGTCGGTATGGTCGTTCACCAGCCCCTCGCCCAGCCACAATACGCGGGTAAAGCCCAGGTCCTCCGCCAGCCGTGCCTCGATATCGGCGCGGGTCAGGCTGGGGTTGCGGTTGGGGTTCAGCACGCACTGCTCGGTGGTGGCAACCAACCCCGTTCCGTCGGCGTCCAAAGCGCCGCCTTCCAGCACCCAATCTGCGGTATGGATGGCCAGATCCGCGTCTTCTGCCAGATCGGCGCCGATGGTTTGGTCGCCCTCCATCAGATATTTGCCGCCCCAGCCGTTGAAACCGAACCGCGCGGCGCGACGCCCGCCAGCCCCATCACGCAGCACCAAAGGGCCCGTATCGCGCAGCCAGACGTCGCCATAGACGCGCTGTTGAAGACGAACCGCGCCGGAGCACAGCGCGCGGGCGCGGGCCTCATTGCGCGCGTCACGCACGATCAGGCGCACCTGCTGGCCGCTGTCGGCGACCGCGCTGGCGAAGGCAGCGATTTGTTCCTGCGCGCGGGGCAAAAACCCCGGCCATTCCTCCGCGTCATGCGGGAAGCCGATCCACAGCCAGTCCTGCGGGTGCCATTCGGGGGGGAAGTTCCAGTTGCTCATGTGCGCGCCATAGCGGGATCGCTACGGCGGGGCCAGACTTGCCGAATGCAAATTCCGCGCGCATCTCTGCGACATGACAACACCCGACTGGAACGCCGCGCTGCAACGCGCCGAGGCACATGCCCCCTTTCTTGCCCGCGCGATGGCGCGTTTGCCCGATTTGGTGGCCTTGCTGGCGGCGGGCGAGGGCGAGGCGGCGCTGGCCTGGGCGAAGCGGGCCGGGGACGATGCGCCCGATCTGGGGGCGGCGCTGCGACGTGAGAGGTTGGCGCTGGCGCTGGCGCTGGCGGTGGGCGATCTGGCGGGGGCCTTCCCCTTGGCGCGCGTCACCGGCGAACTGTCGGCGCTGGCGGACCGCGCGTTGGACGGCGCCATTACCCACGCCATCCGCACCCGCGTGCCTGACGCCGAGCCTGCGGGGTTTGTCGCACTGGCGCTGGGCAAACAGGGCGCGGGGGAGTTGAATTACTCCTCCGACATCGATCCGATCCTGCTGTTCGATCCTGAAACCATGCCTCGCCGCCCTCGCGATGACCCCGGCGAGGCGGCGGTGCGTATCGCGCGCGAGGTGGTGCGCTTGCTGGCGCATGTGGACGCCGAGGGCTATGTGTTCCGCGTCGATCTGCGGTTGCGCCCGGCCAGCGAAGTCAGCCCGTTGGCGATCCCTATCGAAGGGGCGCTGTCGCATTACGAAAGCTCGGCGTTGGCGTGGGAACGCGCGGCGTTTATTCGCGCCCGCGCCGCCGGCGGCGATATCGCGATGGGTGAGGGGTTTCTGGCCGCGATCCGCCCCTTTGTATGGCGCAAATCGCTGGATTTCGGCGCCATTACCGAGATTGGCCGCCTGACCCGCCGCATCCGCGCCGCCTATGGCAAGGTCGCCGAGCCCGGCCCCGGTTTCGATGTCAAACGCGGGCGCGGCGGCATTCGAGAGATCGAGTTTTTCGCCCAGACGCATCAGCTGATCCACGGCGGGCGCCATCCGGCGCTGCGGGTGCGGGGCACGCGCGCCAGCCTGAATGCGCTGGCCGAGGCGGGGCTGATCGACGCGGGGGATGCCAAGATGCTGGGCGAGGCCTACGACCGGCTGCGGACCATCGAGCACCGTTTGCAAATGGTCAGCGACCTGCAAACGCATAGCCTGCCGACCAGCCCCGAGGCGCTGGATAGCGTGGCGCGGTTGGATGGGTTGCCGGATGGCGCGGATTTGGTGGCGGAACTGGCGGAGATTACGGGCAAGGTCGGTGCGCGATACGACGCCCTGATCGCGCAAAGCCCCGGCGCCAGTGGCAGCACTCATGCCTTGCGCGGGGGCGCGTTGCAGGCGGAATTGGCGGATCTGGGCTTTGCCGAACCCGAGGCCTTGGCCACGCGGATCGAGGGTTGGCGCAGCGGGAAATCGCGCGCCTTGCGGTCGGATGCGGCGCTGGCGGGGCTGGACGCGGTGCAGCGGTCGTTGCTGGCGGCACTGGCCCGCGCGCCCGAACCGATGCGCGCACTCGCCCGGTGGGAGCAACTGGTCAGCAATCTGCCCAGCGCGGTGAACCTGTTCTGCCTGCTGGAGGCGCGCCCCGCTTTGATCGAGCTGTTGGTGCGTATCCTCAGCCTTGCGCCGCCTTTGGCCGATGCCCTGGCGCGGCGGGCGGATTTGCTGGATGCGCTGATCGATGCCAGCGCGTTTGATTTGCCCGGCGATGTCGCATCACTGGCGGCGGATTTTGCCGCCGGCGACGGGGTGGAGGTCGATCATCAACGCCTGCTGGATCTGGTGCGGCGGCGGGTGAGCGAGAAGCGTTTCGCGCTGGGCGTGCAATTGATTGAGAACGCACATGATCCGCTGGCGATATCCGCCGCATTGGCGCGGGTGGCGGAGGGCGCGCTGGATGTGTTGGCCCGGTCCTGTGTGGCCGAATTTGAGGCGGCGCATGGGCGCGTGGCCGGCAGCGAGCTGGTGATTCTGGGCCTTGGGCGGTTGGGGGGCGGGATGTTGACCCATGCCTCGGACCTTGACCTGATTTACCTGTTCACCGGCGATCATGCGGGCGAATCAGACGGCAAGCGGCCCTTGGGGGCGACGCTGTATTTCAACCGGCTGGCGGCGCGGGTGTCGGCGGCCCTGTCGGTGCCCACTGCCGAAGGGGCGCTGTATGAGGTTGATACGCGGTTGCGTCCGCAGGGTGCGCAGGGGATGCTGTGTGTCAGCACCGAGAGTTTTGCGCGGTACCAGGCCGAGGAGGCGTGGACCTGGGAGCATATGGCGCTGGCGCGGGCGCGGGTGCTGTTTGGATCGGCGGCGGCGCGAGGGGAGGTGGATGCGATTATGGCCGGGGTGCTGACTGCCCGGCGCGACGGCGACAAACTGCGCGAAGACGTGCTGGAAATGCGCGCGAAAATGGCCGCGCACAAGGTGCCGAAGGGTGTGCTGGATGTTAAGCTGGCGCGCGGCGGGCTCGTCGATATCGAATTTTTGGCGCATTTCATCCAGCTGCGCGATGGCGTGGGGTTGACGCCGGATCTGGCGGCGGCATTGGGCGAAATGGTGGCGGCGGGCTTGGTGGATGGCCGCGTGCCGGCCGCCCATGCGTTCCTGACGCGGTTGCTGGTGGCCTCGCGGTTGCTGGCGCCCGATGGCCGGCAATCTCCCCCGGCGGCGGCTGAGGCGCTTGCAAAGGCGTGCGGATGCGTTGATTGGGGCGCGTTGATGGCAGAGCTTGCCGCCACCCGTGCTGTCGTGGCCGGCGCATGGCAGGCAGTTCTGGGCGAGATTTTGGAGGCCAAATGATGGAAATTGGAGACATTTTGCCCGATTTTGAGCTGGCCACGTCCGATGGCGGCACGGTACGCACAGCCGACTTCGCCGGGAAAAAGCTGGTGCTGTTCTTCTATCCCAAGGACGATACGCCGGGTTGCACCACCGAAAACCTCGACTTCACCGCCTTGGCGGGCGAGTTCGCGGCGGTCGAAGTGGCACTGCTGGGCATCAGCAAGGACAGCCCGCAGCGCCACGCCAAGTTCATTGCCAAACATGGGTTGGTGGCGCCGCTGGCCAGCGATGCGTTGGAGGGCGGGCTGTCCGATGCGCTG
>Ga0316224_1000459_pt1 | contig 57607 bp, 52 predicted proteins | sample TBH18013metaG_FD_206254 | JGI IMG/M metagenome (GOLD analysis project Ga0316224, IMG submission 206254) | Freshwater microbial communities from Trout Bog Lake, Wisconsin, USA - TBH18013 | ecosystem: Environmental > Aquatic > Freshwater > Lake > Hypolimnion/Profundal zone | place: USA: Wisconsin... | reverse complement strand
TTCCCCAAGGCCAGGTGGCCATGAGGTACCGTGCCTACCTTTTCGCCCCCTTTGCTATCCCTGGATGGGCAAGTTGATGGGGAAGTGTAGTTGTCCCGGGTGGGGACTGCTAATTGTCATCGGGCAGGAACTCATATTCATCCGGGTTCCCTTTCCGCAATGGCATGAAACAGGCCATTCCTTTGGTGTGGACTTCGATGGGTGAAAGGTCGGTGACCTCTTCCGGGGCGACCTTGTCCTGGATGGAGCGCATCACCCTGACGGTCTCTTCCTTCGTGATCTGAATGATTTGATCCGGGGCAGGATCAAGGGCATAGGCAAAGGCGGCGAGCTGTACTTTGACCTCTGCCTCGGGGGCCCATTCGTTCCAGGGATGGAGGAAGGCTGTGTCGAAATATGCTATGGAGGCCCCGAAGCTGGTGGAGGCTTCGATGATGGCCTCGCAACCTGCCTCCCAGATCCGGGCTCCATGAAGGGTGATGGCATGTGTGATGCCATCTTTGGCCACGGGGAAGGCGGTGATCACCTCCTCCGAGGACCCGCTGGACCCATCCATGCGCCAGGTCGCGAGGGAAGGTGTTTGGGGAATTGACCGTGCGGTAACGGTTTCCCAGATGGGAGTGGGCGAGGGTACGTTGTAAAGGAGGCTTTCTGGGCCGGGCATGACGGCGAGGTGCTTTCGGATGAACGGGCCTACCTCTTCGGTAACGCAGCCCCAATGGTCACCGTGGCCTTCGGACATGGGCGCCTTCTCCTCGGGTGCCTCAGGGTCCAGGTCCTGGATAGCCTCTTCCTGGAGTTCAGGTGTCCCCAGGTGGGCATCACGCTCCTCATCGCTGTCCCATTCAGTCAGGCCAAGGAAGTCCGCGTACGCGGCCTCGCCCTGGTCCACAAGCTGGACCGTTTTCATAGGCACTTTGGTGACCTCCGCCATGTAGACCAGCATTCGGTCGTCCACGAAGTTTTGGGTCTCGGGGATCAGATGGCTGTAGACGGCCCGTTCTCGCGCCAGTGCCTCCTCGTCTGCATCATCCAGATTGATAATGCCGACGAGCTGGAGGTAGCGGGACTTGGCGTCCAGGACGCGTTCGACCAGATCGTGGGGCAAGCCGGACCATTCCGCTGTGAAGCGAATGGCTTCGAGTTCGTCATAGATCTTGGGCATTTCAGGCAGATCGGGGGGCGTAGACATGGGGAAATCCGAAAGGGAAGGTTGGCAGGGTGCATTGCAAGGCGGGCGGACCCTATTGGCCCGGGTCGGAGGAGGGCTAGCGTGTGGGGCCGCTCCCCTGAGTCTGGTAGTGGTGCATGACCTCCCAAACCCCCATATAGGCATCATGCCGATCAAGCTCCCTCACGCTCCCTTTGAAATTCGAATAGGTAATGGCCCTAACGGCTTCTGCAAGGGCTGCTGCGACCACTTCGCGCCCCAGGCGGGCGCGGAACCGATAATCATTGGCGGGAGTCCGCTCGACCTTGGCCTCGGGGAAGGTCCTTTCGATGTCCCCGGATCTTCGGGCGCGCACAAGGAGGGTGGTTCCATCGCCCCCCTTGTCGACGATGGAAAGGAAGGCGTTGTTCAGAAAAATCCACATGGGTCAGCACTCCTCGGAAGGGGAATAGATGAAGTCCTTAAGGGTCTTGTCCTGGAAGATCGCGGACCGGGTACCCATAAGGACGGAAGCAGCAAATTGGCGGGTCTCGGCGAGCTTGGGAAGTATGTCCCGTTTCAAGTCGCCGAAAGGGTCCTGCTCGAATGCCTTCAGCAGCTCGTCGACTTTCATACCGAGCGCCGCAATGCCTTCCGAGAGGATGCAGTAGAGGTTCTCACCCGCCAGGTAATCCGGGTCAAGGTCGAAGCCCTTGATGGCCTCTGCGCCAAGGCTTGCAGGCGTGTGCCAGGTCCCGATGGTGCCATAGTCAGGGTCTTCGCCAGCGAAGACCTTGGTGACGAGGTGCTCTAATCGGGATATCTCGCGATAGGAATCTTGGAGGCCATCCTGGTTGGGTTTGGTCAGGGCCACCCGCTTCTGGAATATGGCCATGAAGAAGGGGTCAAGTAGCCCCTGCACAACCTCTGGGCTCCCTAGGTAGTTGGGGACCATGGAGGCCTTGAGGGCGGTCACGAAACCGTCTTCCGTGTTCCGCCCCTCGATAGTCATATGAGCGAGCTGGTTGACGCGACTCGTGATGCTTTCCCGATCCTCCTCGTCATCCACGTTGTGGTATTGGTCCTGATAGCGGTTGACCTCGGCGTGGGTGGCCTTGAGTCCATCCCCTTCAGGAACGAAATGGACTTGATCGATGCAATACCCCGTCCAGCTTCGGTGCTCATAGAGGGTATCCCCTTCCATGAAGGCGAACCATTTCTCCTCCATCACGCTTGGAATGAACCCCAGCCTCAGGCAAGCCGCCTCGGCCTCGTCCAGATGGATGTCCAGAGTGATGGTCGTCCGGGCCCTGGGGAGGGGAAGGGTGGGCCAGTGGGCGCGACGAGCCGGGGCAATACCGCGTTTGCAGTCGGCAAGGTCGGGTTCAGGCTTGCCCTTGTGGAAATAGCCTGCCCAGCCTCCCATCCACTCCAGGAGGGCCGCCAGGACCTGGTGGTCCACTGGCTTATTCAGGAGTGACCGCAGGTCTTCCACGGGGGCAAGCAGGACGGCCTGGGACTCCCAGCACATGTCGGCTGGATAGCCTCCGGTCCTGCGGGCCAGGAAATAGCGGGTCCGGGTCGTAGACCGGGTGACATCGATCAGGTGAGTGATGATTTCAATCCGCAGCCCAGCTTCCTCGAAGACTTCCTTGAGGGCTGTGGCCCGGAGGTCCAGGCCATTCGCCTGGCCTTTGGGGAAGGTGGCCTTGCTGCCGCCGAAGGCATTGGTGGGGGCGACCAGCCACACCCGCCCATCCGGCTCTACCACGACCGCCCCGGCTGCTGGCTTCAGTCCCTTCGCCTCGAAGGGAGGGTCCTCGATGTCCAGCCATTTGCTCAGGTCCTGCCACTCTGGCCGAGTAGTCGGGGCCTTCTTCCATGGCCGGAAGAGCACGTGGTTGAGACGATAGGGCATGGAACCATCGGGGACGACCGTCGCCACCTGGCAGTGATCGGCCCAAGATGGCAGGGGAGATGGCGTGTGGGCGGTGAGGATTTGAACCGTTTTCCCCATGTTGTCCAGGCGCGGGTGAAAGGGCATTTGGACTCCGAAGTGTTTATTGATGGCTTGTGTAAGTGGCTTGGATTGGCACTGGCTTGGAGGTTCAAGGCCGCTTGATGTAGTAGGCGATGGTCAGGACGATACCGATCAGGAGCAGCAGGCCACCCAGGGGCATGAGGGGCGGAATCAGGCCAATGATCAACCCGGCAATGCCGAAGGTCAGGCCGAGGGTGTTTAGGCGGCCCGTCTCCTTGACCTTTTCCTTGGTGTTGAAGAGTCCCTGGATTTCCACAGTGTCCTTCGCGTAGAGCCATTGTTCCAGGACAGGGTTGAACACATAGTCATCCCGTTGGATTCGGCCCTCCGTGGCCCACTGCTTGAGCGTAGCCACGCTGTCGATCGTGGTTTCCTGCGAATCTCGCCTGTGTTTCCAGTTCATTGGCAACCTCCTTTGGGGGCCGGACCTCATGGGGGCCGGATACCACAAGATCAGTTTTAACCAAGAGGACGGACAGCCTCTGTCCGTGCATGGATTTCCTGTGTGGTTGGCCACAGGATGATCTGGCCATGGCCTCGGATGCATTCCCCAAGCTGCAATTGGGGTGCGGATCCCGGTCTGGCAAACACCTTGATGGGTTGGTCCCCATTGATGCCAAGGAGCAGCATGGGTTCACCCCAGGCCATCACTTCCGACAGGGATTGGAGTCTTCCCTGGAAGGTAAAGCCATCGGCGTCCGCGCTCTCAACAAACCGCTCCACATGGTTGGCCCAGACGGAAAGGTACACCTGTAGATCCGCTCCGGGATGGATCGCAACGATGGATGCGAACGGGGCTGGGAGCAGGCCCCTGAGGGTGGATCCGGTTGCTGTTTCCGCGCTAACCAGGGCGACCAGCCCCTGTTCCTGGAGTTCCACCTCTCGAATGCGGATTGACACTCCCGGATCCGCAGTGGCAATGGGGTAGGCCGCCAGGATGGCGGCCTGATCCCGGCGTCGCCCAACGATCCCGAGCGTGCCTGAGCAAGGGCCCGAGGCTTGCCAGAGGGTCTGGATGCGGGTACAACCGTCCAAGAAGGAGGGGTAGGACCCCAGGCGCCGACCCCGGGCGAGAACCTCCCGCAGGTGGGCCTCGTGGGCCTGGGGGGTGTCAGCAAAAATGGCCTCCCACACCTCAGGGAGGCCGGGTGAAGGGAGCCCCAGGTCGGCGGCCCGCTCCTCGGGGCTGTCCCAAGTGATGAGCCCCAGGTGGTCTTCATAGGCCGTTTCCCCCTGAACCGCCCGAACCACCTGAGCGCGGGGGAGTCCCGTCATCCTGACCAGGTATTGCGTTTCCCGGTCATCCACGCACCCGGGATTGGCTGGTAATAGGTCCCGGAATTGAAGGCGCTCCTCATGGAGCTGAGCCCATTCTGTTTCGTTGTAGTCGGGGATAGCGATTCCGGATAGTTCCAGGTAGCGTTCCCGTGCTGTCAGCACCTGACATACCAGCGCAGGCGATTGGCCCGTGTAGTCGGCAGCGAAGCGCACCGCCTCGTCAAAGTCATAAAGAATGCCAGATATGGGGGGATCACCCGGTATGGCGCCGGTGGCCCAGCGGGCGAAGGGGCGTTGTCCTAGGCGATGCATCCTCTGGCTGGGGGAGGGGAGCTGGCCGTAGAGTGTTGTCAGCCACGCCTCGAAGGGGGTCTCGAAATCCTCCAGCAGATCCTTCCCCTGGGGGTCCTGTTCCAAGCCTAGGCAGACCCTCCCGTCGGGAAGCCACCTAACTTCCCGGACCCAAAAACAGGCATCCTCCGGGAACAGCACGGTCGTGCTGCGAGGATTGTGCCGCTGAGCCGCATGGGCAAAAATCCGGAACAGCACCGGAAAATCCTTGGCCGGTCCGATTTGGGCATGTGCCCTGCCCAGGTGCTTGAATTCGAGTCCCGCGCGGTAGGTCGCCAAGTCTTGCAGAGGAAGGACACCACCCTTCCAACACCAGCCTTCAAAGGGTGTTTCCGGGCATCCGGGGCTCTCACCGGGCGGGGGGAGTTGGCTGGGGGGGGCGCGCATGGGCACTCCGGGGGGCGGACCGCCGTTGGGGCGTAGCAGCAGGATGGGTGGAGGGAAGGGACGGCCTTTGTCTCCGATGAGGGAGAAGGCTTTACTCGGGGGCGTGAAGGACCACCCTACTGCTGTGCAGCCTCGGCACACCTCGCCGTGCACTGTTCAGGGCTCGTTTAAGCGATTTTCTGGTTACGCCATACACTCCGCATTCGACATTCCCGCTCTTGCCTCGGCTGAGCATGGCCTTGATGGTGGCCAGGATAGTACGCCGGTAGCGCCACTTCGGAAACACACCGAGCGGCAATTCGGGGCGCTCAGGTGAGATCCAGATGGTATAAGGGCCAGAATGGACGACAAGGATTCCGGACCAGATCCCTGCGCATCCGGGTTCCCCGCATCCACAGGTGAAGATCCAGCACTCGTCGTCTGTCATGACCGATCTACATAGTTCGATAGGATCCACGAGGGGATTCTCTATAAACCTACCATTTCCGAGGGGCAGTGTCAGGACATGGCCGCCGACCTTCACCCTCGGGCACCCATCCTTCAGATCGATGCCGAAGGTGGACACCCCGCCTGCCCGCGCGAGCCATTCCGTGGCGGCCACCCCCAAGAGCAGGTGGTTCCGCCAGCGTGCATGGTTGGTGTGGATCTCCTGTGTGAAGGCTTCCAGGCCGAAGTAATCGTAGAACACACCGTCCACGGTTTCCCGCAGGTTCACCCTGATCTGGAGGGGGCGGGCGCCTTGTTCGACACATACCCTGGCCAGGAGGGTCGGGATAGGGCCGAAGCCCTTTCGCTCGCTGGGCCATCGGGTAACGCAAAGGTGGAGGGCGTACCTGTCCCCCCCCAGATCAAAGCTGAACACGACGCCATCGGTGTCTCTGTCAACCACCTCTGGCGTCAGGCGCTTCTGCTCGAAAAGGTAACGGATGCCCTCCAGGCCGCGATCGAGGTCGCTCAGGGGGCTCGGATAGTAATCCCCAAGGTTGCGTTTTCGTTCCGCCTCATCCGGCCAATCGATGATGCCGATCTGATCGGCATAGGCCGTCTCAGCCAGGAAGATGGTCTCGATGGTCCCATCGTCAAGGCCCGTTGTGACACGGACATACTCAAGCTCCCGGTCATCCAGTTCATTGGGATGGTCCGGAAGCAGGTGGCGGTGGACCTCGCGCTCGTGGAGCAAGGCTTCACTCTCCTTGACCCCACCGATCCCGGCCAGGTCCAGATAACGCTCCTTGGCCATCAGGACAGCGCGGGCATTCCATTCCTCCATGCCTGTCCGATTCACTACGGATCGGACGGCGTCATCCAGGTTCCAGGGATCCACGGGTTGCTCCATCGAGTCTTCCTTAGTCAACGGGTCAAGGTGCCAACGGAATCCAAGGTAGCCCCAAGGTAAGGTCAGCCAATGTCTCAGGCTCAACTTGTGCGGACGCCTGTCTTTTCTTTGGTGGTTAAGGAAAGGTCCAATCCCTGGTGTCGGTCTGGACCTCCAGGTGGGATTTCCTGTCTTTGGCTTCCCCCTTCGTCAATCACTTCGCATTCAAGTTTGGTTCCGCACGGATAGCCGCACATCCTTTCCAGCAGGTGATTCAACAGCCAGTGGGCAGCCTCGATATCTTGTCCAGAATTGAAGTAAAAGCAGGGAATATCCTGCCAGACATAGGATTCCAGAACGCGGCTGACCTTCGTCCCGAGAAACCTAAAGAACTCCTCGTCCGTATCAGAGAGGGAATCGAACGCCAAATGGATCGCCAATCCATGGTCCCCATTGCCCAGGATGGCGGTGGCAGAGACCACTTGGATTGCAGCGGCCTTGGATGCGATGACTTCCTCGGGGCCCCGGATGTTCACGATATAGGAGCTGCCCTTGGCCCCAAGTCCCAAGGCGAAACTAAGTGCTTCTGGAATGTTGTCGAAAAGATAATAGGCAGGCATTTGGCTCCCCGGACGTATACATGCATCATTGTTGGACCAAGAGCAATCGCTACTGAAGCGTTTTGATCCGCTCGAGGGTCTGGCTTGCCTTGGCTGCAATGGCCTCGGCTTCCTTGAACAGGTCCGCCTTTTCAACACCATCCTTGGTATGCGCCAAGTGATAGATGGATACGGCCGCCCGTTTGTGGGCCTTCAACGCCTCCTCCAACTCGCTTCTATCCATGGATGATCTTGTTGCTCCATCAAGGGCTCTGGAGGCTGCCAGGTATTGGTCGTACCCGACAAGAAACCGAGGGTCGGGGCTTTGCGGGGCGTCAGGTCGCAGATGCGGGGAAAAAGTATTTTCAGTTTTCCTGGCGGCAGGACCTCTCAGTCCATAGCAACCTGGCGCCGAACGGAAGAATACGGACGCGCCGCCCCGTCTTTTCAGGTCCACTGCCAGCCGGGCCTGAACCGACGCTTTTGGAGTTGCGCTTCGCGATTGCCAATCACCATTGGCCAACAGAATGGCCGTGATCTTCCCGATGGCCAAGGGCTCGCCAGCCTCTTCCAATACGCGCTGGACTGAGCCTAGGAGGTCTTGTCGGCGCGAATGAGTGGCCCGGGCCTCCCTCTCTGCCTCCTCAATTTTGCTCATTTCCGGGAGCAGGACCCGGAGCCACGCCTCCCGGCTGTACATCTCGTTTCGGGCTCGTCGCGAATTGTCCACCCAGCCAGGGACCCTCACCTCTAGGAGTTCCAGGATGAGTTCCCTCGCATCGGGTGCGATTTCGCCGGGATAGAGGCACCACCAGCGCCACTCGTCCATGAAAAGCCGGACGGCCCCTTCGATGTCATCGGCATACTCGGAATATTCGATTGGGCTGCAAATCTGTTCCCATTCTTCAAGCATGTCACACAGCGCGACCTCGTTCTTTTCCATACGGTAGATGGAGCTTCGAAAAAGGCCCTCACGATCGTCCATCTGTGCATCCTCAAGCACACACCCAGAAGTTCCGTCCGACCACTCCAAGACTTCATGCTCCCGAAGGTGCAGCACGCCTCCTTCACACCCCGCATCGAGGATGGTCCTTTGCCTCCCCAATTTCATGGGGTTCAACTTCTGGCTCCGAATCAGCAGTTCCCGCCACGGAAGGAACTGTGGCTCCACAGCCCAGCCTGGGGCCCGGCGATCGAGTTCCCGGAGGATTGCTGCTCTCCATTGCTCGTTTACGAAGAGGGGTTTAAATTCCATCCAGCGGCGGCGCCGCAGGGAGCCGTTCCACAGCACGCTCCACGCCTCGCACCAGTGGGTCTTGGAGATGAGCCCCCAGAGCTGAGCCACCTCCCTTGGCTCCGGTTTTATATCTGGTTTACGTTCCTGTTCGTTGGCAATGGTTCCTTCGAAAGCCTTGATAAGGTTCAAGTCGTCGGTGTTCCAGAAGAGCGGCTGGCCTGCGTCCAGATGCCCTTCCTCATCTTGAACCCGTGCGGTGAAGATGGCATGAATCCTCCCGGTCCTCGCTTCGAGTTTAAGGATGAGCGCTGTCTCTGTGATGCTAGTCGGGTTCATTTCTTCCTCGTTTTCTACTTTAGGTAGACGTGGATGGCTTCTTCGAAGGTGGCCATATGGATGGCGATGACAGGGTCAATGCCCGTTCGGCCTCCACGCTGGTAGCCGCCCGCAAGGTTCCATGCGAGGGGAGTGCCAAGCCCCTTTGCGATTTGGAAAACCCGAAGGTCGCGCTGGCGGAGCTGGGCCGAAGTGAGGACTCCGCCAAGTGGGTCATCCACGTGGGGGTCTGCCCCGGCCTGGTAAAGGATCAGGTCCGGCCGGAAGGATGCCAGTTGGTCACCCAGCTTATCGATGTCAGCCAGGTAAGAACATCCACGGCTGTTCCCGAAAATGGCGTGGTGGATCCTCGGGGCCAATCCGGGGACCCGCCTAAGGATGTCTTCTGTCCCGTCCCCCACATGCGCATCGCAGTCGACTATGGCGATCCGTTCGGCCCGATGTTCCGCGAAAAGCGCAGCCGCTGCGACCATGAGGCCGTTGAACGTACAGAAGCCGTGGTTGGTTGACCAGCCTGCGTGATGGAAGCCGCTCACGAGCGCAACTGCAGGAAGGTTCGGTGTCGCCTCCCTTGCCGCGTCAAGCATGGCGCCATTGGTGAAGAGGAGGCTCCTCGCTACTGCCAGGTCCTTGTTTCCGAAGCCGTTGGCGAGGTGGCCATCCATGATGCTCTTTACGTAGGCGGGCTGGTGGACCCGTTCAAGGTCCAACAGCTCAACCTGGTGGGGTGGCACCAAACGGATCGGCAGCATAGTTGAGCGGAGTTCTTGGGCAAGGATGGCTGGCTTGCCTGCGCTTGGACTGAAGCTTTCCACCTTGGCGACCAGGTGGATCGAATAGAAGACCGGTATTTTGACGGGTCCTAGGCTTTGCAATGACACTTGGCGCACCTCTGATGTTTAGGATGAGGGCATGGTACGGACAATAGCTGTCCTTGCTAAATCAGGAGGTAACTTCGGTTGATCCCCGCAGTATTCAAAGCCCTCTTACGCCACCCAACCGAGAATTCGAGACAATTGCTGTCTTGGCCATCTGAGCCCGAAAACCTCATTGCAAGTCAGGATGGCCGGGACTTTCCATACATCAGAAGGCTGCATGGCATCGATGGAGCCTTGATGGGTGGCGACGACAACGGGATTGCCCTGGAATGAGGGCAGTTGAAGACCGCCCCATGCTGGCGGGGGAACAGCGAGATCCTCAACCGGGTTTCCGCGAAGATTGTGGATTGGGCACGGAGGCTCCAGGGAATGCCTCTCTCGTTGCGGCTTGGCTGCGCTGACGCTCGCGCCCGGCGGGCTGCACTGCCTCTGCTTTCCGCCTAGCGGCGTCCCCATGGGTGTCAGGACCCTCTGCCTGCGGCACCCTGCGGGCGGCTTGGCTGCGCCTGCGCCGGTCTCCAGACAAAGCACCAGTTGGCCTTGGGAGCTTCTCTCACTTGCCTTGGTCAGCCCGCAACGGAGCGGCACACCCAAAGGAGCTTCACCATGGCCAACGCCACCATCATCATCCATGGCAACATCGGCGGCGAACCCCGCCTCTTTCAGACCCCCACCGGCAAGGTAAAAGCAGTCTTCGCCCTGGCCTCCACCGTCATCGCCCGCGATCCCGAGGGCCACACCACCAAGAGCACCACCTGGACCCCCCTGGTCCTCTGGGGCACCTCCAAGGTGGACCGCGCTCTCGCCACGCTCCACAAGGGCACGAAGGCACTTTTCACCGGCCAGATGGCCAGCCGCACCTGGATCGACAAGGACGGCAACACCCGCACGACCGAGGAACTGGTCGTCAAAGAATTCCACCTCCTGGCCCCCCGGCAGGCGGCGCAGTAGGTCCCCAGAGGCCGCCGGCAGGGCCTGCGGCCTCTTTCACTCTCTCCAACCCATTTCCCTTCGGAGTTACCAATGAGCCAGAAAATCTATCAAATCGTCACTGACCGCATCACCGAAATGCTCGCTCAGGGCCGGATTCCCTGGCGTCGTCCCTGGAAGCAACTCCGGGCCGAAGGGTCCCAACGGCCTCGGAACCTCACTACTGGGATCCCCTACCGGGGCGCGAACTGGTTCTTGCTTTCGATGCTGAATTTCAGCACGCCAGACTTCCTGACCTTCAAGCAGGCTTTGGCCCTCGGTGGCAATGTCCGCAAGGGCGAGACCGGGTTCCCAGTCATTTTCTGGAAGCTCATGGAGGTCAAGGAAGGCCAGGCTCAGAAGCCCGAGGACGTGGGCAAGAAGGTGCCCCTCCTGCGCTACTACACGGTGTTCCACACCTCTCAGTGCGACGGCTTAAAGCTCCCCGAGCAGCCAATAGCGCCGGTTTCAACCGAGTTTGACCCCATCGCCGATGCCGAAGGCATTTGGGCAGGGTTCCCCCAGAAGCCTGATCTCACTTACGGCGGCGACCGAGCCTGCTACTCACCAACTTTCGACCAGATCAGAATGCCTCCAAGGAAGGCTTTCCCGACCGCCGAGGGCTTTTACGAGACCCTTTTCCACGAGGCCGGGCACTCAACAGGGCACTCCACCCGGCTGAACCGGAAGGAGTTAGTGCCCTCCGATGGGTTCGGTGGGCACCTTTACAGCCAAGAGGAGCTGACCGCCGAACTCACCGCCGCGTTCCTTTGTGCCGAGTCTGGAATCGACCAGCCAGTGCTCGAAAACCAGGCTGCCTACCTCCAGTCCTGGCTCGACAAGCTCAGCAAAGAGCCCGAAGCCTTCATCAAGGCCGCCGCCCGCGCACAAAAGGCCGCCGACTGGATCCTGGACCGGAAGGCAACTTTCACCAAGCCGGAGGAGGCCGCGTAGGCGTTAGCGCACAAGGCTTTCGCCGGGTTTCTGACCTGGCGGAAGCCTTCCTTGAACCTTGGGGGGCAGGTCGAAAAGCTCCTTTTGGCAGGGCTCCGCCCACGGTGGCAGCCAAGGTCTGCCACCTCCCGCGCCGGGGCCAAGGTCTTCGGCTTGCACGGGACCTGGCAGAAAAGCGCCAGGCTCCCGCTTAAGATCCAGGTCCCGACCTTTGGTGGTGGGGCACCGGAGCCCTACCGGCTCACCACGGGCCTCGGTAGCGCCAGGGAAAACACCTAGGACGTCCCAGGCTGGCGTGGTGCCCGTGAAGGGTACAAGCCGAGGAGCACTGCGGCCATCTCCTTCCGGCAGTGGGCAACGGTCGCCCTTCGAAATTTTTCAATCCTCGGTTACTTGCTGGACCAGGATCGCTAAGCCGGGTAGAGGTCCAGTGCCTCCTTGAGGCGTTTGCGAACGACGTCCTTGACTGAATCCGGGCCAAGAACCTTCGCATCCGATCCGAACTGGAGGATCCACCGTGCCGGGGCATAGGGCTCCGTGGCTAAAAACCGGACCCTCGCAGCCTTGCCGTCAGGGAACACGGCCACCTCCGGCAGGCCGGGGGGGGCTTCGAGGAGGGCGGTTGGCCAAGTCCGTCCCGTCACCAGGACCTCCACTTGGAAGGGAGCCTCGGCCTCGACCCAGCCACCAATCTGGTAGCGTGCCGCGTGTTCAAGAGGTTTCTCGTCGGCGATGAAGGCTGGCAGCTTGAGTGTCTTCGCGCTTTCGATTCGGTTTAGCCGGAGGTGGATGGCTCTTTGCTTGTCCTTGTCCCAGACGAGCAGAAAGGCCCCACCAGAAAAGGCATCGTGGGTGAGGCAATAGGGACAGACAACGCGAGTCCATGAGGCGCGTCCAGGTGGTGAATAGGTCAATTCCAGCTGGGTGGGGCCTCCAGGGGCGCCAAGAGCTGTCAGTACTGCGGCCAGGACATCAGCATCCAAAGTCACGGGGTCGGTGACCGTCCCATTCATTCGCACACGATGGACCAGGCTGTTGAATATGATTCGGTCCCGGCTGGAGAGTTGTGGCCCTGTGAGCCGCTCGAAAGCCTCCAAGTGTTCGGCCCAGACCTCGGTTCCAACCTGCTCCAGCGCCATCATGGCGATCCTCAAGGCGGTCAGTGCCTTCGGAGTAATGAACTCGTCCCACTTAGGACCTTTCTTCATCACAATGCGGACCAAAGAGACGCCATCCCTTGCGTAGCGCTGCTTGTTGAGATCTGCACCTGCAGTGATGAGGGCAAGCATTGTGCGGTCAACCTGGCGCGGCGAGCAGTTCAGGTCCTTTGCGAGGTTCTCGCGAGTGAGCCCGCTTTCTCCGGCCTCCCGCAAGAGTCTTACCGCCAGCCGTTGCCGGTCGGTATTCACCTCGTTGTTGGATTGGGGGCCAATAGGTGCGGGTCGTTTTGCCATAAGGGGATTCTTCTTTTGCATTGTAGCCATTCCGACAGATTGAAGTTTTCTTCCGACAGGTTGCAGATTTCACCCGACAGGTTGCAAACTTCACCCGACAGTTTGCAGACTTCACCCGACAGACTGCTTCCTCCACTCGACAGATTGTTGAGGAATCGTCTGTCGAGAGGAGGGGCTCCCGACGGGTAGCAGAAGTTCCATACCTTACCGTGCCACCATCGTGAGCCCCTAATCTAGCTGTCCGAGGCCCAGGAAGCCCAGATGGCATTCGTGATCGGGAATCGCAGGTACAGTGATGCGCTACTGGGGAACGGCTTGAACTGAACGACGTCGGTATCATGGAGGGGTGTGTTCAATGATTGTTTGATCGCCCTTGCCCGTCGGCGTCCGCGACGATAATATCCACAAAAATTCCACAAAACTAAGACAAATAATCGTAAATGATATGTTTAAATGTGTTATAGATTTATTTTACACCCCCGCCTCGGGGCGTTTCACTGTACCGAAACGTATTGTTTTGGGATCACTGGCCTGAGGCCGGCCCTGAAAAGGGCCGCGCCAGGGCCCGGAAGCAGGCTTTACGGGACTTCAGCACCGAAGTGGACGGCATGGTCCTGGGCCAGCGGGTGCTGCGGCTGGAGGTGGAACCCCGGGAGAGCCTGCACCCGACCCCGGGCACGGAACCCTCCGGTGGCGCCGTCTATCCCCGCGAAAAGGCTCAAGTATTTGAATCTTAGGATCTAATTTAACATCCTTGCAAATCAGCCATCATGATCCCATATTTGCAAGAATGATCGACCGAAGACTGACCTCCACCCTTCTTGCGCGGCTGGACGCCATGCCCGCCGTGGGGCTCCTCGGCCCGCGGCAGTCCGGAAAGACGACCTTGGCCCTTTCCGTGGGAGTGCCGCGCGACGCCGTCTACCTGGACCTTGAATCCGAAACGGACCGGGTCAAGCTCGCGGAGCCGGAGGCGTATTTGTCGGCCCACCTGGACCGGCTGGTGATCCTGGATGAAATACACCGCGCCCCCGGACTGTTCCCGATCCTGCGGGGCCTCATCGACCGGTCGCGGAGGGCCGGACGGAAGGCGGGACAGTACCTGCTGCTGGGCTCTGCCTCCCTGGATCTGCTCCGGCAATCGGGGGAGACCCTGGCAGGGCGCATCGCCTATCTGGAGCTCTCCCCTCTGGACGCCCTGGAGTGCCTTGGCCTACCCCTGGACGACCTGTGGCTGCGGGGCGGCTTCCCGGAGAGTCTGCTGGCCAAGGACGATGCCACCAGTCTGCGCTGGCGGCAGGATTTCATCCGCACCTATCTGGAGAGGGACATTCCCCAGTTCGGTCCCCGCCTTCCGGCCGAAACCCTGCGCCGGCTCTGGGCCATGCTGGCCCACAACCAGGGAGGGATGCTGAACAGCGCCCTGCTCGCCCGCAACCTCGGCCTGGACGTCAGGACCATCAACAGCTACCTGGACCTGCTGGTGGACCTGCTCCTGGTGCGCCGCCTCCCCCCCTGGCACGCCAACCTGGGCAAACGGCTGGTGAAGGCGCCCCGGATCTACGTGCGCGACAGCGGCCTGGTGCATGCCCTGGTGGGTGTGCCGGACCGGGAGACCCTGCAGTCCCACCCCATCCTTGGGCCGAGTTGGGAAGGCATGGTCATTGAGAACCTGATCGCCGCCGCACCGGATCAGGCAGAGCCCTTTTTCTTCCGCACCGCCGGAGGCGCGGAAATCGATCTGTTGCTGGCCTGGCCGGACGGGCGCCTCTGGGCCATCGAGGTCAAGCGCAGCCTGGCGCCGAAACTGGAGCGGGGCTTCCACGCCGCCTGCGCAGACCTGAAACCGGCACGCCGCGTGGCGGTCTACCCCGGCACCGAACGGTATCCCATGGGCAGCAGCGTGGAAGCCATGCCCCTTCCGGCACTCATGGAGGAGTTGGCCGCCCTCCGGTAGACGGCGGCCGTGCCTGCCTGGATTCGCGCCATCTTATTTCAATAATTACGAAATAATGAGCAACCATATTAAATTGACCTAATATTTTAATTTATTGTTTTTAGGTCATTTAATTCCACCTTCTCTATTGACAAGCTTATCCCAAAGGCTATCGTTCGGTTCAATCATCTCCCCACGGCAAGGGCCGGCCTCCCCCCTACTTGAGAGGGAGTGGCCCCTGCGCATCCGCTCCCGAACCCGCACCGGGCCCCGATCGGCCCTGGAGGATCCATGCCCATCGCCAACCGCATCGCGCTCGCCCTGCTCTGCCTCGGGCCGATCCGGCCCCTGGCCGCCCAGGAGGAAGCCCTGATGGCCGCCCGCGACCAGACCCTCATCCAGTCCCTCCTGCCCGGGCTCGGGCTGACCCGGGACGATTCCGCCCGGGTGACCCGGATCGTCCCGGACCCGCTCATGCAGGGCCACGACGCCCGGATCTCCCAGTTCTACAAGGGCGTGCCGGTCCTGGGCGGGGAGGCGATCCTGCACCAGTCGGGCCCTCGCACCCGGTCGCTCACCGATGCCCTGGTGCGGGGCCTGAACCTGGACCCCACGCCCCTGGTGCCGGCCGGGGAGGCCCTGGCCGTGGCCCTGCGTGACCTGGCGCCGAAGGGAGCGCCGACCCGGCCGCCCACCGTCCGCCTCATGGCGGCCCGGCTCGACACCCGGGATGCCCTGGTGCACCGGATCCACCTGGAGGTGGGGGCCGGCCGGGAGACGGCGCAGTGGGACTACCTGGTGGATGCCCAGACCGGGGTGATCGCCCGCAAGTGGCCTTCCCTGCGCACCGGCCGGGCGGCGTTGGGCCAGGGCTACTCCCAGTACAGCGGCACCGTGACCCTGAACACCACCCGCCGCGAAAAGGGCCTGGGCTACGAACTGCGCGACTGGACCCGGGGCCGCACCGGCAACGTCACGCTCGACTTCCACAATCAGGTCGCGGGCGCCGGGGCGATCTTCCGGAGCTCCATCAATGAATGGGGCGACGGCCTGAACTATTCGACCGGCTCCCGCAGCGATTCGGTCAACGGTCAGACGGCGGCGGTGGACGCCGCCTACGGTCTCCAGCGCACCTGGGACTACTACGCCAAGGTCCACGGCCGCAACGGCATCGACGGCGCGGGGCGGGCGGTCACCATCCGGGTGCACTACGATTCCCGATTCGACAGCGCCTTCTGGGACGACGACTGCTTCTGCGTTTCCGCCGGCGATGGAATGATGTTCAAGTCGCTCACCGATCTGGATGTCCTCGGCCACGAACTGTCGCACGGGGTGTGCTCGGCCACCGCCAACCTGGAGTACGTCGGCGAGAGCGGCGGCCTGAACGAGGCCAATTCCGACATCAACGGGGCGATGGTCAAGTTCTACGCCCGCGGCGGGCACGGCGCCAGCATCGGCAACTGGGGCGGGACCTGGACCATCGGCGAAGGCCTGGAGACCTCGGACCATCCCACCCCGCTCCGCTTCCTCTACAAGCCGAGCAAGGACGGAATGAGCGCCGACGCCTGGACGAAGGACCTGGGCAGACTGGACGTGCATGGCAGCTCGGGGCCGATGAACCGCTGCTTCTATTTCCTGTGCCAGGGTGCCAGCCCCGCGTCCGACAGCGAGTTCCACTCGGAATTCCTGGCCGCGGGGATGACCGGCCTGGGCCAGGACAAGGCCGCGCGGATCTGGTATCGCGCCCTGGTCCACTACCTGACCTCCACCAGCGGCTACCGCGACGCCCGGAACGCCGCCATCGCCGCGGCCACGGACCTCTACGGTTCCGGCGGCCCCGAGGTGCAGGCGGTCTGGAACGCCTTCCACGCCATCAACGTCGGCGACGCCTGGCCGGCCACCTAGGGATTTCGAACCCAGCCGCCGCTGGATCCTCCCGCCAGAAAAGGCGGCACGGAGCGGGGAACCAGGGGGATGTCGGTTGCATTAAATATTCATTGAACACCGGCTTCCGCTGGCCGGTGCTTATGGATTCGATCATGCACATCCCCTGGCTAAGCCGTAACATAATTATTATCTGCATCTTCCAGGTTCTTTCCGGCGCGCCTCCGCTCGCCACCGACCCAAGCTCCGAAGCCTCGAAGCCGCTCTGGTCCTGCCAGGTCGGCGACCTGGACGTGAAGTTCACCCGGGACGGCACCCTCCATTGGGGCGACCTCCGGTTACCCACGGGCACCCTTTCCGAGTCCGAGACCGGGGCCGCCGATGCGGCCTGGACGAAAACCATCGACCTGGGGTCCTGGGGCAGGCACTACCCGGATGTGGCGGCCGCGGTGGCGGCGAAACGGCTCAGCCTGGAGGGTGAAGGCACGGATGGCGGCCGACGGGAACTGCGCCAGGCCCTGGACCGGTTCTTCGACTACCGCCTGGCCAAGGTTTCCCTGGGCACGTATGCGGCCATCGAGGATCCCGGCCTGGAAGCCTCGGAAGCCAGCGGCACCCCCCTGGCGCGGGCCTGGAAGCGCCGGCTGGAATCGGTGCAGAACCGTTCCACCGAGCAGGCCCTGGCCGGCTCTGCCGAGGATGCCGCCTGGTGGTTCATAAGCCACCCGGGAACCCTGGATCTGCGGAGGGGGAGCAGCAAATTCGTCATCGGGCCGGGGTGTTACGGATTGTTCCGGGAGGGGTTCCTGTTCATGGGTTTTCTGCCCCCGGAGGGGAGCGGCCAGGGGCCGCGGAAATACGTGATCTGGGACCCGAAGGTTCGCTGCGACCCGGAGGAAGTCTGGACCGAGATCCTCCAGTTGCGCCGGATCCTGATCGGAGAGCAGGGCCACTCTGCGCCCAGTCGCTGGCCTGGCTACGAAAAGCGCTTCCCGGAGGCCACCCGTCGGTTCCTGTCCGACTCCCTGTGGCTGACCGGGCCGGACCAGGCCAACCATACGGAGAAAAGGGTCTCGGACCCCCGGACCCAGGTGACCGGGCATAAGCGCTCGAGGCCTGAAAGGGAAGAAGGGTCGGATGAACGGCCCCGTAAACGGCAGCGACGGGACGAGACCCAGGAGGTCACCGATTCCCAGGCATCCCGCACGATCAGCGAGGGCCAGCCGGAAGTATGCCACTGGCACCTGGAAGGCGAGAACGCGGATCTGATGGCGACGGGGTCCAGTTATGGTTTCCAGTTGGGTGGGGCCTACTACCTGAAGATGGCGCCCCATCTCTGGCAGATGGGCTCCGCGAGGCGCCTGCCCTTCCGGCTGGATGGCGACAAGGCGGGCCTGGTGGACTATGTGACCCCCTTGAAGGAGGACCGGGTCCTGCTGGCGAAGTTGCGCGGCGCCACCCGGGAATTGGTGGCCTCCCTGCGGACGGACGGCCATGCCCCGGCCGGCGTCCCAAGCGTGCTCCAGGAATTCCTGGATGATACGGCGGGTCTGGACCTGGAATGGGAGCCGACCCTTGATTCGCCTCAAAAACTGAAGCGGTTGGAGAATCTAAAAAAGGACGGAATGCTGGACTTCTCCCAGGACACCCTGGAGACCAAGGATCCCACCCCCACCGGTTCGGGTTCCGGGAACGCGTTCGATGATGACTCGATGACCTGATGGAGATGGACCATGGTGATGAACCGGCCTGGCCGGGCCTTGCTGCCGGCCCTGCTGCTCACGGCGGCGGCGTCGGCACACGAAGTGAACTTGAGCAACGAATCAAGCATGCCTTGGACCCTGGTGCGCACCCACGAAGTGGGGACCCTTTGGGATGATGCGGTCGTCGATGCCCATGGCCGCCTGGATCCGCTGGTGGTGGACCGGCACCTGATCGCGGCCTACCGGCTGACCGACTGGCGCGGCACCGCCCGGGCCACCCTGTTCGTCGTCGGCTTCACGGTCAAGGACACGTGCACGACCGCCTTCATTCATATCAAAGCGGACGCGGGTTTCGAGGACGTGGTCCGGACGGTCTACCTCCGGGAGGCCCACGACCGTTACCGGCTGGTGGCGAGGTCCTACAGTCCCCGGGATGGTGCGCCTCCACAGGTGTGTCCCCGGGCCCCCAGGCGCAATCGGTACCTCACCCGGTTGGACACGAATCTCAATTTGCCCAATGCCTTCCGGCCGATCGAATTCAGGCCCCGGGAGGAGGATGAGGGCACCCGGGTCGGAACCTTGCTCGGTTCGCCGGAGGCCTCCGATCGGGACCTGGTGACCGACAGCCCGGTACGGCCCGAGGATCCCGTGGTCCGGAACCTGAGCGATGCCTTTGGGGTGGACGAACATGGGGACGATGAGGAGGATCCTCCCCATACTCCTTGAGGAGACGGAAAGGTTCATCAATGACCCGCCACCCGGCCGTCCGACCCCGGCCGTACTTGGGAAGTCATGGTTTTTCGCTCAGGTGCGTCCGGAGGTGTTTCTTCATATTGCTCCGAGTCGCGAAGGCTTTCTCGCAGCCATCAAACGTGCACTTGAATGGCTTTTCGCCCGTGTGGGTCCGGTTGTGGACCTTCAGTTTGCTTGCGGTAGTGAAAGATTTATTGCAGCTTGCGACCAGGCATAGGTATGGTTTTTCACCCGTGTGAATCCGGTAGTGTTGCTTCCGAATGGCCCGTGTCGCGAAGGCTTTGTCACAACCTTCATACATACATTTGAATGGCTTCTCGCCTGTGTGGGACAGGTTGTGTTCATCCAAGTGGCCCTGTTGTTTGTAAGCCTTATTGCATCCTTCATAGGTGCACTTGAACGGTCTCTCGCCGGTATGACTGCGCTCGTGCGTTTCCAACGCGGCCCTACTGGGGAATTTCTTCCCGCAGTCCTCAACCGTGCACGCGTGGGTTTTTTTCGTTTCCTGCCTTGAGCCTTCGGAACTGCGGAGCTTCGGCTTAATGGGCGCCGGGTCCTGGGGCATCTTGTCTTCCGTCTGGACCAGGGAAACGGCCTTGCGATCCTCCATCGGTTCAGGCGCGACGAACCGGGCAGGGCCCGTGGTCGGGCTGGATGGGCCCTCGGTCCGGCGACGTTTGCTGGGCGGGGCCTCCAGCTCGATCGCCTCCCGCGGTCGCTTCCTGAGCCCCCGGGATTGGGGTTCCTGACCCAGGATCGGCGGGCCCTCCCGGACCGGTGCCTCCTTGCCCTTCGGTTCAAGGTCCTTGATCGCTTCTCCCAGTTGGCGGTAGGCGAGGTCGAACCCTGGGAGATCTTTCAGCAGCACCAGTTGATTCATCAATCGCTGCAGGTCTTCCAGGTCCCAGTCCTCGGTCTCGAGGCGCGGGAGTGGACGGACCTCGCCCTCCTTGGTCTGGTACAGGAACAGGTCGTCCAACTCGATGGTCACGCACCAGCCCAGGGGCGCCAGGCCCAGGCACAGCGCCAGGCCCAGGCCTTTTCGAAGGTTGTTGGAAGGGAATGGCATGCGTCCTCCCGAAGGTCACCGGCCGGGCCGGTAATGATCAATCATTAATGATTATTTTATATTTTTTGTTCCCGCTCGATCCCGCAGCCACGCTGCGAACCACGTTCCGGGGGCCCAGGGTTGCTAGGTATCACGCCTGCTCGCCAGGGCTCGAAAAGTGATAGCTATCAATCGGCATTTTCTTAGATTCGGCCGACGTTGCGTCCCCATGCAGGAGGTTCCCCATGGCCGTCCGCCTGGCTCCGGGGCCATGAGTCCGGTTGCAGGCCCGGGTGACTTCTCGAGCGATGGGGAAGAGGAATGTTATTAAATGATTATTCTGTCTGAGAACCTCGAGCCGGTTGACCGCATTGTCTCAGGGTGCCGGGCGCTGGTTCGCAGCTGCCGGGCCGCAACGATCCCATTGATTTCCGTCCCAACCCCAGGCGTCCGTTGACCCCGGTGCGGGACCCTACCCGGAGCATCCATGCACAACGACCTGAACCCCGGATTCGGCAGGCCGATCCTCGCCCTCGCGCTGGGTTTCGGCTTGGCCTTCCCCGCCGCCGCCATGAAAGTGGAACTCAAGCCGGCCCTCACCTACAAGACTTCCGCCGGCAAATCCGTTACCTGGGGGCGGCTGGAGACCACGGACTGCACCACGGCGGAACTCCAGGAACTCATGAAACACCTTGAGGGGGCTCGCGATAAATCCAATAACTATGAAAATGTCATTGATGCCCTCAAGGAGGCCATCGCCAAGGATGACGTGGACGGCTTCGACGAATTCCAGGCCATGGTTGCAGATGCGAACCGGTGGGAGGCCGAGGAACGCACGGAGACGGAAGTCCAGGAGGCCGAATGGAAGGCCTTGAAGGAGAAATGCGGACTGGGCGGTGACACGGGCCTGGAGGATTCCATCAGTCTCAGCCCTTTGAAAATCGAGCCGACCACGCCCTCCAACTCCCCCAGTTCCGCTTCCAGTTCCTCCTCAAGCTCCTCCTCCAGTTCCTCATCCAAGTCGAATTCCACCCAGGTCCAGGTGTCCGGAGGGAACGTATACATCACCGACGAGGAACTGGCCGCGTTGGACCTTGACCTGAATATCACCCAATAGGGCCCAGGCAGGGGGTCCGTTCCCCGTCACCTCACCAGGCCTCCCGCAGGCTTCGGAGCACTGGCAGGGCCTCCTCGGCTGGGCGTTCCACGCAGACGATGCTGAATGGTTCGTTGATTCCGCACGCCACATGGAATTCCATGTAGGCGACCGCCCCGGGTCCGAGGGTCAGGGGCAGGTCCAGGATGCGCAGGCTCGCGCGGTTGGGACGGATCGACAGGGGATTGAGGGTGAAGGTGTGGGGGCCGGCCGGGAGCTCCACGGCCAGGTAGGTCCGTCGCCGGATCTGGCCCAGGCGCAGGCCGTCCATGGCCACATCGGGCAGTGGCTCACCCAGGACCCCCGGGTGCTTCAGGCAGTAGAAATACACCCGGGCGCCGGCGGGGGGGGCCTGGGGCTGGAACGCCAGGTCCGGTTCCCGGACCCGCAGGCCCGCCGTGTGGGCCCATTTCAGGGCGGCGCCCAGCCAGGTGGCGCCGGATTGGACCCGGCACGCGTCCCACCGGGCCAGCCGCTCCGATCCGTCGAAGGCGAGGAAGACGGCCTCCCGCTTGTGCAGGGGAATGGAGCCACCGTTGCCGTTGATGGAGCCGAACTCGATTTCAACATCCGAGTAGACCGCCCCGTAGACCGCGATCCGCTGGGCCTGCAGCCAGACCGTGGGGGGACCCCAGCGGGCGGCCACCTCCTCCCGGGTGGTCCGGCCCTCCTGCAGGAATCCGGTGTCCAGGGTTGCGCTCCGCGTCCCATCCAGCGTCAGGGGCCGGGTCGGGAGCGGCAGCACGAAGCAGCCCAGGCAGGTCCAGGCGAGGAGCAGGAGCAGCGCCAGTTTGCGCATGGGGACGGGGTCCGGGAGGATTCCTGATTATACGCCGTCCGCGGCCATGCTCTAATTTCCTCCCACCCCCTGGAGGCGACCATGTTCCGCATGCCCGCGTGGATTCCCTGTCTCGGTCTGGCCGCCGCGCTCCTGGCCGGCGCGCCGGAGCCGGCGCCCGTGCCGGTAGGCGATGGGACCTTCCTGCTGACGATCTTCCTCCGCCACGACCAGTCCCGGCCCCTGGACAAGCTCAATGAGCAGCTCAAGGCCCAGGGCTTCTACAAGGCCTTCCCGCCCGCGGGCGCCCAGGTGGTCTCCTGGTACGTGATGATGGGCATCGGCCAGGTGGTCACCCTGCGGGTGCCGGCGGAAAAGTTGAGGGACGTGAACCTGGCCATCGAGAAGACCGCCTGGGGTCCGTACCGGTCGGAGTTCTACCCGACCTACGACTACCGGGCGATCGGCGAGAAGATGCACGCCCAGGCCCAGGACTGAGGGCAACCCGGGTCAGGGGGGCCGGGGGCCCTCCGGCGAGGGTGGAGGCTCGTTCCTGGGCGCCTCCCGGAGGTAGGGGGCGGCCAGGGCGGCAAGGACGAACATGACCAGGATTCCGATGACCCACCAGCGCAGATCGCGGGGACCGGGGGTGGGTCCCGGCAGGATCCGCAGGTCCAGGGGGGGCAGGTCCGTCTCGGGCTGTCGGGAGGGCGACGGGGTCGGATCGGGCATGGCGGTCGATTTCCTGCGGAAGGCTGGTTGGGGCCGCTCGGAGAGGGTGGGGAACGGACCGGATTAAAATATAAATAATTATTTTAAACAATCAAGGCCAGGCCGGCAGGATCACGGTGAGGCGCCCCTCCCCCAGATCCGGGATCCGCGTCACCCGGTCCAGCCTCAAGTTCAAGTAGGTATATGGGCGGGATGGGGCCATGCTCCAGAAAGGGAGTGCAGGTTCTGGACGCCAAGGGGCCGCTGCGGCCCGGATCGCCGAACCGGTTCGCTCTCCCGCCAGAAAGTTGAAAATACATGAAAGCCAACGCCAAGCTCCAGGGCAGCCTCGCGGTGGTGGTTCTGCTCGTGCTGGCGGGGGTCGGGCTGCTGCTTCGGGCCTACCGGCAGATCGAGGTGGCCGCCACCGTCCGGCAACAGGGGTATGTCGAATCCCTCGAGAGCGGGAATTGCCTGTCGGCGCTGAAGGATGCCGAAACCGGCTACCGTGGCTACCTTTTGACCCGGGATGAAACCTATCTCCAGCCGTATCTGGCGGTGCGGGATTCCCTCGGGCGGAGCCTGGCGGCCCTGCGCCGGCCGGATCTCAGCCCACCGGCCCGGGAGCACCTGGATGCGGTGGTGTCCCTGGTGCCGATCGGTTTGGAGCGGATGGAGCTGAGCATCGGCCAATGCCGGAAGGGGGCCCTGCCGCCCGCGGCCATGCGGGTCCGGATCGGCGAGGGCAAGCAGTGGATGGATCGCATCCGGACCGAACTGGAGGCCTTCCGGCGGATCGAGGCGGATGCGCAGGTCCGGTATGATGCCGCCTTCCAGGCCCGGTTGCGGACCCTGCTCGGCATCATCTGGGCGAGCGGCCTGCTGACCCTGGGGCTGGGATTTCTGTTCGCCTACCTGTTCCACCGGGATTCCCACCGGCGCAACCAGGATCGCTTCCTCCTGGAGACCCGGCGGCTGCTCGAAGGCCAGAAGGCCCTGAACGCGGAACTGACCCAGGCCAGCGCCACCCTGGCCGAGAGCCAGGACAAGCTGCGCGGTACCGAAGAGAGCTTCCGGCTGATGGTGGAGAGCGTGGTGGACTGCGCCCTCGTCATGCTGGACCCGGAGGGGCGCGTGCAGACCTGGAACAGCGGCGCCCAGCGGATCAAGGGCTTCACCCAGGAGGACATCCTGGGCCAGCATTTTTCAAGGTTCTACACCCCTGCGGACGTGGCCCTCGGCCTGCCCCAGCAGGCCCTGGACCTCGCCGCCGCCAACGGCCGGTGCGAGCGCCAGGGCTGGCGCGTGCGCAAGGACGGCTCGCTGTTCTTCGCCAGCGTCATCGTGACCGCCATCCGGGATCCGGCCGGGGCCCTGCGCGGCTTCGCCAAGCTGACCATGGATTTGAGCGAGCGGCGCAAGGTCGAGCAGGAACTCCAGGAGGCCCGGAGGATCGCGGAGGACGCGAGCCTGGCCAAATCCAACTTCCTGTCCAGCATGAGCCACGAGCTGCGCACCCCGCTCAACGCCATTCTCGGGTTCGCCCAGCTGATGGAGACCGACCGGCCCCCGCCCCGGCCCAGCCAGGAGGCCAGCCTCCGGCACATCCTCAAGTCGGGATGGCACCTGCTGACCCTGATCAACGAGGTCCTCGACCTGTCCAGGATCGAATCGGGCCAGATGGGGATGTCGCAGGAGCCGGTGGCCCTGGCCGAGCTGCTGGCCGAATGCCAGGGCATGATCGGACCGCAGGCCGCCGGACGCGGCCTCACCCTGGACTTCCCCCCGCCCAGCCTGCGGCTGTGCGTCCTGGGCGACCGGACCCGGGTGAAACAGGTCCTGCTCAACCTCCTCTCCAACGCCATCAAATACAACGCCCGGGAGGGCCTCATCGAAGTGCGCTGCTCCGAGCGCGTCCCGGGCCGGGTGCGGGTCGCGATCCGGGACACCGGCCCGGGCCTCCGGCCCGAGCAGGTCGCCCAGCTGTTCCAGCCGTTCAACCGGCTCGAACAGGGCGCGGGCCTGGAGGAGGGTTCCGGCATCGGCCTGGTGCTGGCCAAGCGGCTGGTCGAACTCATGGGCGGCGGCATCGGCGTGGACAGCTGCCCCGGCGTGGGCAGCGAGTTCTGGTTCGAACTGCCCGCGGCGGCCGCGCCGGGGCCGGCCCCGGAGGCCGGCCCGCCCGGGTTCCTGCCGGGCCCCTCCGGGTCGACGGTCCAGGAGGTGCTCTACGTGGAGGACAATCCGGCCAACCTCGCCCTGGTCGAGCAGATCCTCGCCCGCCATCCCGGGCTCCGGCTGCTCACGGCCACGGATGGCCCCTCCGGCATCGCCCTGGCCCGAAAGGCCCAGCCGAAGGTCATCCTGATGGATATCAACCTGCCCGGCATGAGCGGCTTCGAGGCCCTCCACCGGCTCCGGGCGGACCCGGCCACGGCGGCCATCCCGGTCCTCGCCATCAGCGCCAACGCCATGACCGGCGAGCGCGAACGGGGGCTCGCGGCCGGGTTCGCCGACTACCTCACCAAGCCCATCAAGCTGGACGAGCTCATGGCGGCCATTCTGGCGGCGCTCGCCTAAGGCCGCCGATTCGATCGCCTCCGAGGCATCCGGCCCGGCCTTGCGTCCGGCCCCCGGTTCCGCCATGCTCCTGCCATGCAACTGGCAGACCTGGAGATCGTGAACTTCCGAGGGATCGCGCGCCTGCGCCTGCAGGTGGAAGCGGACGCCACCGTGCTGTTCGGCGAGAACGCCTGGGGCAAGACCAGCCTGGTGGAGGCGCTCCAGAGCACCCTGGGCGACCGGCCCCTGGCCGAGGCGGATTTCCACCGCCTCGCCAACGACCGGACCACCATCGCCAAGCGCTTGAGCATCACCCTGGGCTTCCAGGGCGAGCTGCCCGGCGAGCTGGAGCCCGCGGCCTGGCGGGACGGGACCGGGGCCTGGCGGCTGCTGCTCCGGTGGTACGGGCGGCGGCTGGACCGCAACCGGGTCACCTTCCGGCAGACCTTCCTGGATGCCCACGGGCGGGAGCTGCCCCTGACGGCCGGGGAGGTGGCGGCCCTCGCCGCCCGGGTCCGCCAGGACCACCCCCTGTTCGTGTTCCGGGAGCTGCGCCTGGCGGACGGGATCCTGGCCCCGGCCCTGGCCAGCGGCCAGGATCTGCACGAGGATCCCGAGAAGGCGGTGGGGCGGGTCTTCGAACGGCTGCTCTCGGTGCCCCACCAGGTCCATCCCAGCGAACTGGCCCGGGGCCTGGAGGCCCTGAAGCGGGTCGCGCTGCGCCGGCCCGAACTGTTCCAGTCCCTCCAGCCCGCCGGCGAGGCCCGGGCCCGCCGGGCCGCGGACATGGTGGAGGCCCCCCTGGGCTTCCAGGACGGCAATGCCCTGGCGGACCTGGCCCAGCATGCCGGGGCCGGGATGCGGCAGGTGGTCCTGCTGACCCTGGTCGGCGCCATGCTGCAGGCCGAGGCCGGGGCGCCCCGGGGCAAGGGGGCCCGGCCGATCCTGCTGCTGGAGGATCCGGAGACCCACCTGCACCCCATCCAGCTGGCCACCGCCATGAACATGGTGTCCCAGTTCCCGGTGCAGAAGCTGATCACCAGCGCCAGCGGCGCGCTCATGGCCGGCTTCCCCCTGCGGGCCCTGCGCCGGCTGGTGCGCCGCAACAGCGACACCGAGGCCTTCCCGGATCCCGAGGATCCCCCCCTGAGCCCCACGGACCTGCGCCGGGTGGCCTTCCACGTGCGCACCCACAACCCCGACAGCCTGTTCGCCCGAGTCTGGCTGCTGGTCGAAGGCGAGACCGAGGCCTGGCTCCTGCCGGAGCTGGCGCGGGTCTGGGGCCTCAACTTCCCGCTGGAGGGCATCCACTGCGTGCCCTTCGCCCAGGCCGGGCTCGCCCCCCTGCTGGCCTTCGCGGACCGCTTCGGCATCCCCTGGCAGCTGATCGCGGACGGGGACGAGGCGGGCCGCCACTACCTGGCCAAGGCCCGCAGGCTCCTGCGCCACCGGCCGGAGTCCCGGCACTTCACGGCGCTGCCGGATCTCGACCTGGAGCACTTCCTGTGGCGGGAGGGCTACGAGGGGATCTTCCGCCGGGCCGCGGGCCCGGCGGCGCCGGAGGCCGACGCCTCCACGGTGATCCATCAGGCCCTGCGGGCCTTCTCGAAACCCGGCATGGCCCTGGAAGTGGCGGAGGAGGCGGGCCGGCGCGGCCCCGCCCAGATCCCGCCCCTCCTGGCCCAGTTGTTCGGAACCCTCCGGGACAAGGCCAAACCGGCCGGATAGGCCATTCCCCCGCCGGGGTCGCCCACGGAGAATGGAACCAGGCCAGGAGCCCACGACCAATGCCACGCCGACCCGACCCCCGAAAGAGCACCCGCGCCCTGGACCGCCTGGGCCCCGACGAGACCGCCCGGCTCCTGCCGCAGCTGCTCGGGCTGCATCCCGAGCTCCGGGAGGAGGCGGAGGCCCTGGCCCTGCGCATGATCACCGCCGTGGATCCCGAGGACGTGGCGGAGGCCATGGAATTCGCCTTCTCCGGCATCGCCCAGGAGGAGGGCGGGAATTCCGGTGGCGGGGCGTTCTGCGAGGCGGCCCTGGCGCCTTTCCTCAAGGGCCTGGAGCGCCTCCTGGCCATGGCCCAGGCCGAGCCGGCCCTGGCCCAGGCCAAGGGCATGATCCTCGGCCTCCATGACCTCAAGCGGCAGCTGCCGCCCGACGCCGAGGACTACTGCTCGGGCCGGGGGCTGCGCGAAGTGCTGGAGGCCTGGGTCCGGGGCCGGCCGGCCGCGGCGGATGCGCCCTTGCTGGCCTGGGTCGGCGAGGTGCTCCCCGATTGGCGCGGGGACGTGGCGCCCACCCTGGCGCGCCTGCGCCAACCCGCAGGCAGGCCCTGACCGGTGCGCCCTAAAGGGAGACGTTCAGCAGGGTCCCCAGGCTGGTCTGGGCCGATCCCCCCTTGGCGGCGGGCCCGAGGGCGGTATAGCTGGTCGCGGCCATCTGGACCGGCATCTTGGCCGTCCGGCCCGGGGTGACCGCCAGTTGGGCGGCCGAGAGGGTGTTCTGGCGGATGGCCGGATCCAGTTCGGCGATGGCGTCCTGCCAGCTCCCGGTCCGTTCGGCCCTTTTGGCCAGCGTGGACGTCGTGGCGCTGGCCTGGATCTGGCCGTAGGCCTGCTGGGCCGCGGGCAGATCGCCGGTCCGCAAGGCCCGGTCGAGCTGCAGGAAGGCGCTCTGGGGCGGGGCCACCTGGCTTTGCGGGCCAGTGGGCGCAAGGGCGGAGGAGGAGTCGGAGTTGGAGGCCATCGGGCGGCTTCGCCGGCGGGGGGTTCAGCCCGGAACCCCGGAAGGGGTGCGGACCGGAGATTGAGGATGGATATGAGCTGGCCGATCATCCGAACTTCCTGCCAGGCAGAACTCAGGCGTCCAGATGGAACCATTATCGGTCCCCCGGCGGCAACGTGCGGCTTATATTCCATTCCTTTTGGCCCGTGCGACGCCTGCGAGGGGCCAAGCTGGCGAGCCAAGGCGTTCCTCCCGCGCGCCGTCCCGATCCCAGGCCACGAGGCCCAAGTGATCCAGATAAGCCATTTCGCCCCTGCGCACGGCGGCGATGGCGGACCGGTCGAGGCCGGTGGCCCCGGCGATATGGGTTTCGATCAGGTCGCCCGTCGGGTTTGGCAGCGCCGGCCACCCGGCGGCCGCGTCCCCCTCGACCTCGGCGCGCTCCAGGTCGTGCGGGTAGGCCTCCAGGACCCGCCAGACGAGGGGCTCCTCGAGCCCCGACCAGGCGGCGGCATAGCTTACGGCCTGTTCAAATTCATAAATGGGGCCCTCCAGAGGGGGAGTGCCGGCCCGGGATTCGGGAAGCCAGCGGGCGAACGGCTGCTCCTGTTCGCGCAGGTCCGCGGCGGTCGGGGGGGCCAGGTCCGTTGAAAACCGCTGCAGCCACCGGTCCAGGGACCTGCGGAAGGCGGGCGGGGCGCAGATCCGCTCATCCAGTTGCTCAAGGACCACGCAGGTGCCCCCGCCCGGGAGGGGGAGCAGGGCCCAGACCTCGAAGCGGGCCTCGGCCGGCAGGGCGACCCGGGCGCCCCGGCGCCAACCCTGGTGGGCATAGACCGCGAAATGGATGGGCGCGCGGGTCGGTTGCCCCAGGCGGAGGACCGGGATGCCGAGGTGCTTGACCAGCCGGCCAGGGATGAACAGGGCCAGCTGCCGGTCCGTGAGGCGGGCGCCGCGCCAGGTCCAGCCCTGGAAGGGGCGTTCGGCGCGGGACCTGGGCCGGTCCGGGTGGTTCCTGGGGGTTGGCAGGGCCATGGCGTCCCTCGGTGCGGCCGGGATGGCCTGCAGGCTGAAGGATGGGCGGTCCCGCGGGTCAGGGGGTGTCCCTTGCCGGGCCCCTATCCGGAGTAGCGGGCCAGGGCCTGGGCCAGCTCGGCGCGGATGTGGTCCCGCAGCCAGCCGGGGGCGATGACTTCGGCCAGCGAGCCGAACTGGAGCAGCCAGCGGCGGGCGCCGTATTCGTGGTTGGCCATGAACCGGACGACCGTGGATTGGCCATCGTCGGCGCGCGCCTCCTGGAATTCCGGGAGCACCGGCGGGGCCTCCTTGAACGCCTGGAGCCAATGGGCGCCGTGGATGCGGGCGACCACCTCGAAGGGCTCATCCGGCGCGGCCCAGCCGCCGATCTGGTAGCGGGCGGTCCGATCCATGAGCGCAGGGTCCGGGATGTGGCCGAGCCGGGTGCCGATCCGGATGCCGTCGATGCGGTTCAGCCGCAGGTGGATGGGGGCCTTCCGGGCCAGGTCCCAGACCAGGAGGAAGCAGCCGCCCGAGAAGAGGTCGTGGGTGAGGGCGTAGGGGACGACGGAGCGGACGGTGGCGGCCGCGGCGGCCACGGACCGGTATTCGATCTCGATCTCCTTGCCCTCCTCGAAGGCGCGGAGGAGGGGTTCCAGGAGATCGGCGTTCTCGATGGGATCGCTCACGGCGCCGCCCTGGACCCGGAGGATGTCGATCAGCCGGTCGAAGAGGCGCCGGTCCTTCTGGGACATCCGGTCCGAGACCAGGGCCTCCAGGGTGTCGAGCTTGTCCTGCCAGAGCAGGGTCCCGCTCTGGGAAAGCGAGATCCCCGCCAGGCGCAGGGCGATGCGGGCGGCGGGGGTGACATGTTCGTCCCACCCGGGGCCCTTGCGGAGCACGTAGTGCTGGACGGCGGGCTGGCCGGCCTTGATCCGGTCCAGCTTGGCCCCGGCCGACTCCAGGAGCCCGATCGCCCGGTCCACGCTCTTCATGCTGACATCCAGCTTGTGGGTGAGGGCCAGGCGGGAGATGCCGGCCTCCCCGGCGTCCCGGATCAGGCGCAGGACCTCCTGCTGGTTTTCGCGGCTGACGAGGCCTTGGGTCTTGATGGTGGAGAGGCGGGGCATGGCGGGACGCTCCTGGGGCTGATCGGATAGCTAGAGCCTATCCCAGATGGCCGGGCCGTTCGCAAGGGTTCCGGCGCCGGAGGCCATTGAAGGGCTCATCTAAGCCCTGTGATTTCATCCGGAACCCCGGCTCAGACCCGCGCACTTCCTTGGCAGACCCCCGGGCCCGAACCGCCCGCACCTTTGGATGGCGCCATGTTCAAGGATGCCGGCCGCCGGGCCGCGCCCGCTTCCGCCGAGCTGCTCGATGTCCTCATCGCCTTCCGCAACGGCGACTTCGCGGTGCGGATGCGGCATGGCCGCGGCGGGCCGGAGGGCCGGATCGCCGATGCCCTGAAGGAGATCTTCGAGATGATCCGCAACCTGCGCGAGACCACCCTCCGCTCCACCAAGGAGGACTGGCTCAAGACCAACCTGGCCAAGTTCAACCGGTTCTCGCTGATCCACCTGGCCTTGCTGGAGCAGCTCACCGAGAGCATCGGGATCGTGCTCAACACCCTTTCCGCGACCATGCGCAAGGAGGAGCTGCTGATGGAATCCCAGGCCCTGGCCAAGGCGCTCCAGGCCCAGCAGGAGGAGATGGCCGGGACCAACGCCCGGCTGGAGGCCCAGGCCGGCACCCTGCGCCAGTCCCAGATCATGCTGGAGAACCAGCAGCAGGAGCTGAAGCGGGCCTACCAGGAACTGGAGGAGCGGGCCCGGCTGGTCGCCGAGCAGAAGGCCGAAGTGGAGGCGGCCCGGGCCGAGCTCCAGGACAAGGCCGAGCAGCTGAGCCTGGCCTCCCGATACAAATCCGAGTTCCTGGCCAACATGTCCCACGATCTGCGGACGCCCCTGAACAGCCTGCTGATCCTGTCCCGGGCCCTGGAGGAGAACCCGGACCGGAACCTCACGGCCCGCCAGGTGGAGTTCGCCGCCACCATCCACGGCGCCGGCCAGGATCTCCTGGAGCTGATCAACGACGTGCTCGACCTGTCCAAGATCGAGAGCGGCACCCTCGGGGTGGACCTGTCCGAGGTCTCGTTCCGCGCGCTGCTGCACTTCGCCGAACGCACCTTCCGCCCGGTCGCCGAGGGCAAGGGCCTGCGCTTCGAGGTGCACCTGGATCCGACCCTGCCGCCGACCTTCCGCACCGACAGCCGGCGGCTCCAGCAGGTGCTCCGCAACCTCCTCTCCAACGCCTTCAAGTTCACCGAGGCCGGCGAGGTGACCCTGCGGGTGGCCGCCGCCGACGAGGGCTGGACTCCGGGCAATCCCGCCCTGGACCGGGCGCCCCGGGTGCTGGCCTTCGCGGTGCGGGACACCGGCATCGGCATCGAGCCGGCCAAGCACCGGGTGATCTTCGAGGCCTTCCAGCAGGCCGACGGCACCACCAGCCGCACGTATGGCGGCACCGGCCTGGGCCTCTCCATCAGTCGCGGCCTGGCCGCCATGTTCGGCGGGGAGATCACCCTGGACAGCCGCCCCGGCCGCGGCAGCCTGTTCACGCTGTTCCTGCCCTCGGACGACGTCCGGGGCGCCGCCCCGGTGGTGCTGCTGGAGGGCGGGGACCCCGAGGCCCAGGCCCTGGACCGGGAGGTCCTGCAGGAGGCCTACAGGCACATGCCGGCCCTCGGGCTGGGCAGCCCACGGCGCCTGCTCCTGGTGGAGGACGACCGGACCCAGATCCACTCGGTGAAGCGGATCATGGACGACCCGGCGGTGGAGACCCGGGTCGCCGCCACCGGCCACGAGGCGCTGGAGGCCCTGCGCCTGGGCTCCTACGACTGCATGGTGCTGGACCTCAACCTGCCCGACATGACCGGTCTCGAGCTGCTGCGCCGGGTCAGGGCGGAATGGGGCTCCCTGGGCCTGCCGGTGGTCATCCACACCGCCCGGGAGCTCACCCTGCGCGAGGAGCTTGAGCTCCGGCGGATGGTGGAGACGATCATCATCAAGGACCCGCGCTCGCCGGAACGGGTCTACGACGAGACCGCGGCGTTCCTGGGCCGGCCCGAGGCCGTCGGCCCCCACCCGGGGGAACTCGTGGCGCCCGCGCGGCCCCTGGAGGGGCGGCGGATCCTGCTGGTCGACGACGACAGCCGCAACATCTTCGCCCTGCGGGTGCTGCTCGAGCCCCAGGGCACGGATCTGCTGGCCGCCGCCACCGGCTGGGAGGCCCTGGACCGCCTGGACCGGGAGCCGGTGGACCTGGTGCTGATGGACATCATGCTGCCGGGCATGGACGGTTTCGAGGCCATCCGCGCCATCCGCGCCCACCCCGGGCACCGGGCCCTGCCGGTGATCGCCCTGACCGCCAAGGCCATGCCCGGCGACCGGGAGAAATGCCTGGCCGCCGGGGCCAACGACTACCTGCCCAAGCCCGTGGACCCGGGCCAGCTGCTGGCGGCGATCCAGGCCCAGCTGGCCCGGGCCTGACGATCTCCAGCCTCGCCGGGGTCGCGCGGCTATTTGCCCTTCGCGCCTTCCCGCAGCTTCCTGCCCAGGTCCTCGGTCGCGTAGCCGGCGGGCAGGGCGAAGGTGGCGGCCGGGATGGCGCCGGTGTCGATGCGGATGGCCTCGGTGCTGACGTCCATGCCCATCATGCCGCCCATGTGGGTCTTCAGGGGGATGCCCCTGACCTTGCCCATCTCCTCGTAGAGGCGCTTGTAGATGGCGCCCATGGGGCCGGCCTTGGCGAACTGGGCGGCCCGCGCCTGGACCATCCTGATGTAGGCGGCCTCGGGGATGGGCATCTTGAGGGTGGGGTCGGTGGCCAGGGCCATGGTCAGGTTGCCCACCTTGATGTCCCAGTCCTGGCAGCTGCGGCCGGCGACCGTCTCGGCGCCGCCCCGGGTGACCTTGCAGTCGTTGGGATCGCCGAACATGGCGCCCATCATCTGGCCCATGGCGGCCGGCTGGGCCTTGCCCAGGGCGTCCATGGCGGCGAAGGCGTCCTCGAAGGTCAGCTTGCCGATCACCTTCTTCTTGTGGTCGATGGTGTAGGTGGTGCCCGTGCGGAAATCCACCAGGGCGTCCCGCTGCTCCTTCTCGTTGCGCACCATGCTGAATTCGGGGCTGAAGTAGTGGATCTCGCTGCCGGCCCCATCGCCGCCCATGGGGCCCTTGCGGCTGGTCTTGAAGGTGATGGTCAGGTCGGCCGCGGCCAGGGAGCCGAAGGCCAGGACCGCGAACAGGGACAAAGCCAGACCGATGCGCATGGGGATCCTCCGGATTGGGTGCCCCCACGATACGCTGCCCGGATCGCCCGGTGGCAAAATATCTCACCGGCCATTTTCCGGGCCGCCGGCGGTGGGGATGCCGGATTTGTGATAGGTTGTTGCCCTGCCTGCCGGCAGCCAAGGAGATACCATGCCCAAGACCGCCTCCTACGCCGCCTTCTCCCCCAAGGAGCCTTTGGGCCCCTTCGCCTTCGAGCGCCGGGACCCCGGCCCCCACGACGTGCTCATCGACATCCTCTACTGCGGCATCTGCCATTCCGACATCCACCAGGTCCGGGACGAATGGGGCGGGTCCAGGTTCCCGATGGTCCCAGGCCACGAGATCGTCGGCACCGTGAAGGCGGTGGGCTCCCACGTGAAGCGCTGGAAGGCCGGCGACACGGTGGGCGTGGGCTGCATGGTGGATTCCTGCCGGAAATGCGACCCCTGCCGCGAGGGCGAGGAGCAGTTCTGCGAGAACGGCGGCAGCTTCACCTACAACAGCACCGAGCAGGACAAGGAGACCGTCACCCAGGGCGGCTATTCCACCCTGATCACGACCAACGAGGACTTCGTCCTGCGGATCCCCGCCGGGATCCCGCTCGACCGCGCCGCGCCGCTGCTCTGCGCCGGCATCACCACCTATTCGCCGCTGCGCCACTGGGGCGTCAAGGAGGGCGACAAGGTGGCCATCGTCGGCCTGGGCGGGCTCGGGCACATGGGCGTCAAGCTGGCCAAGGCCATGGGCGCCCACGTCACCGTGCTGAGCCACTCCCCGTCCAAGCGGGCCGCGGCCCTGGAACTGGGCGCCGACGATTTCGTCGCCACCGGCGAGCCCAAGGCCTTCACCGCCAACGCCGGCCGGTTCCGGTTCATCCTCGACACGGTCTCGGCCCAGCACGACTACAACGCCTACCTGGGCATGCTGCAGCGCAACGGCACCATGGTGCTGGTGGGCGTGCCGGATCCGACCCCGCTTTCGGCCTTCCCCCTCATCTTCGGGCGCAGGCAACTGGCCGGCTCGCTCATCGGCGGCATTCGCGAAACCCAGGAGATGCTGGATTTCTGTGCCGTCCACGGGGTCGCCTCGGACGTCGAGGTCATCCCCATGCAGAAGGTGAACGAGGCCTTCGAGCGCATGCTCAGGAGCGACGTGCGCTACCGGTTCGTGATCGACCTGGCCAGCCTGAAGTAGCGCCCTCCTCCCCATCGGCCGCACCGCCTCCGAGGGCTCCCGATGACCGGGCCTGCGGGTACGGTCATAATGCGGGCCAAAGGGAGGAACCCATGAACCAGACCGGCGGACTGCCGCACCGGATCCACGTGTTCAACGAGGCCGTGGCGCGCGTGGGCACCGAGGCCTTCAGCTCCATCTGGGCCTTCTACCTGTTCATGGTGTGGGGCCTGCTCGGGCTGCTCCCGAGGATCCCTTCGGGATTCAAGGAGTTCGTGCTGCTGGTGAGTTCGGCCTGGATCCAGCTCTGGGCCCTGCCGCTGCTGATGGTGGGCAACGCGGTCCTGAACAAGGCGGCGGTCCGCCAGGCCCACGCGGACCACGAGATGCTGATCGCGGAGCTGCGCCTGATGAAGGCGCTGCAGGAGGAGAACCACCAGATGCACGTGCAGATCCTGGAGATGGTGAAGAAACTGGAAAAACCTTGATTTTGGATAAAAAAAGCTGAAATAGATCTAGTCGAAACATTATTTATTTTATTTCCTTGTCATCTTGATCTAATTTTGCAATTTTTAGATCTAGACAGTCGAGGCCCCATGTCCTTTTTCGAAATGCTCGATCCCGCCGGCGGCGTCCGCTCCTGCTACGCGGAGGTGAAGCGCTGGATCGACGAGACCGGCATCGAAGGGCTGCGCAACCGCCTGGACGAGGCGGAGACGATCTTCCGGCGGATCGGCATCACCTTCGCGGTCTACGGCGAGGGCGGCGATCCCGAGCGGCTCATCCCGTTCGATATGCTGCCGCGGGTGTTCAGCCGGCTGGAGTGGCAGCTGCTGGACCAGGGCATCCGGCAGCGGGCCCAGGCCCTCAACGCCTTCCTGTACGACGTCTACCACCGCGGCGAGATCATGCGGGCCGGGCTGATCCCGCAGGACCTGGTCTACCGGAACCCGGCGTTCCGGCCGGAAATGATCGGTTTCGATCCGCCCGGGCGGGTCTACAGCCACATCGTCGGCATCGACATCGTCCGCACCGGGCCGGATTCCTTCGAGGTGCTGGAGGACAACTGCCGGACCCCCTCGGGCGTCTCGTACATGCTGGAGAACCGGGAGATCATGACCCGGATGTTCCCGCAGCTGTTCGGCCGGGGGCTGGTGACGCCGGTGGACAACTACCCCTCGCTGCTCCTCACCAGCCTCAAGGAGGTGGCGCCGCCGGCCTGCAAGGGCGATCCGGAAGTGGTGCTGCTGACCCCGGGCTCCCTGAACTCGGCCTACTACGAGCACAGCTACCTGGCCGACCTCATGGGCATCGAGCTGGTGGAGCCCGGCGACCTGATGGTCGACGGCGGGCGGGTCTGGATGAACACCACCGCCGGGCCCAAGATCGTCGACGTGATCTACCGGCGGATCGACGACGACTACCTGGATCCGCTGGCCTTCCGTCCCGACAGCATGCTCGGCGTGCCGGGGCTGTTCCACGCCTACCGCACCGGCGGCGTGACCCTGTGCTCGGCCCCGGGCGCCGGCATCGCCGACGACAAGGCCATCTACACCTACGTGCCGGAGATGATCCGGTTCTACCTGGGCGACGAGCCGATCCTCGCCAACATCCCGACCTGGCAGTGCGGAACGCCGGCCGGGCTGGACCACGTCCTGGCCCACCTGGGCGAACTGGTGGCCAAGGAGGTGCACGGCTCCGGCGGCTACGGCATGCTCATCGGCCCCCGCAGCAGCCCGGAGGAGATCGCCGCCTACGCGGAACGGATCCGGGCCAACCCGGCCGGGTTCATCGCCCAGCCGACCCTGGCGCTGTCCACGGTGCCCACCCTGGGCCCGGCGGGGGTGGTGGAGCGGCACGCGGATTTCCGGCCCTTCTGCCTGGTGGGCAAACGCATGCGCCTGGTGCCGGGGGGCCTGACCCGGGTCGCCTTGACCGAAGGTTCGCTGGTGGTCAACTCCAGCCAGGGCGGGGGCGTGAAGGACACCTGGGTCATGAGGAACTAGCCCGATGCTGAGCCGGACCGCCGACAACCTCTTCTGGATGGCCCGCTACCTCGAGCGGGCCGAGAGCACCGCGCGCCTGATCACCATGGGCCAGCGCATGGCGGTGCTGCCCGGCTCGGCCTTCCGGGACGAGTGGCGCTCGGTGCTGCAGGTCACCGGCTGCGAGGGGCTGCTGGGCCGGAGCGGGCCCACCACGGAGGAGGACGTGGTCCGGATCCTCCTGCTCGATCCCGAGAACCCGGTGTCGATCCATTCCTGCCTGGTGCGGGCCCGGGCCAACGCCCGCAGCGTGCGCACCAAGCTCACCCAGGAGATGTGGGAGGCGATCAACCTGAGCTGGCGCCGGTTCGAGGGGGCCGACGCGGGCGCGGCCTGCGCCGAGCTCCCGGCCCTGCTCGACTGGGTCAAGACCCGGGCCTCGATCTTCCGGGGCGCGGCCGAGACCGGCATGCTGCGCCACGCGCCGCACGACTTCGTGCGCCTGGGCGGGGCGGTGGAGCGGGCCCAGATGACCCTGCGGCTGCTGGACGTGAAGTACTTCGTGCTGCTTCCCGAAACCGACGTCATCGGCGGCGGCCGGGACCACTACCAGTGGACCTCGGTGCTGCACGCCCTGTCCGGGAGCCGGGCCTACCACCACGTCTACGGGGCGGTCTATTCGCCCGCGCTGATCTCCGACTTCCTCATGGTCAACCGGGCCTTCCCGCGCTCGGTGGCCTACTGCGTGGACCAGATGAGCGCCCACCTGGAACGCCTGGCCGCCGAGCACGGACAGCGCTCCCGCAGCCAGGACACCGCCCGGGAGCTGGCCGAGCTCCTGCACCAGGGCCGGGACGGGGCGCTGTTCGAGAACGGCCTGCACGAGTCGGTGCAGACCTGCATGGCCCTGACCAACCGGCTGGCCCTGGAAATCGCCGAGTCCTACCACTTCTAGGAAGGCCCATGGAACTTTCGGTACGCCACCAGACCACCTACCGCTACACCACACCGGCGGCCAAGGTCGCCATGCTCCTGCGCCTGGTGCCGGCCCGGCTCGACGGGCAGCAGCCCAGGGACTGGCAGGTGACGGTCAACGGCGAGCCGCTGCGGGATTTCGCCCCCAACGCCTTCGGCGACGCCGAGGCCTTCTTCCACCACCGCTCGGCCATCGGCGAGGTGGAGATCGTGGCCTCCGGGCGGGTCGCGACCCAGGACCGCCACGGGGTGGTCTCGGGCTTCGCCCAGGAGGTGCCGCTGCCGGTCTTCCTTCGGCAGACCGAGCTCACCGTCCCCGACGCGGCCCTGACCGACCTGGCCTGGTCGGCGCCGGGGGAAGGGACCCTGGCCCGGCTCCACGCCCTGTCCGCCCTGGTCCGGGAGCGGCTGGCCTATTGCACCGGCAGCACCTCCAGCGCCTCCACGGCCGCGCAGGCGCTGGCCCAGGGGCAGGGGGTCTGCCAGGACCAGACCCACGTGTTCGTGAGCGCGGCCCGGGTCCTGGGCATCCCGGCCCGCTACGTCACCGGCTACCTCCTGGATCCGGACGCCGGGGAGGCGCCCGGCGAGACCCACGCCTGGGCCGAGGCCTGGGTGGAGGACCTGGGCTGGATCGGGTTCGACGCCACCCACGGACTGTGCGTCACCGATCGCTACATCCGGCTCTGCTGCGGGCTGGACGCCCGGGGGGCGGCGCCGGTGAGCGGCTCGGTCTACGGCGCCACCGCCATCGTGGTCCATGCTGATGTCATGATTGGGGAGGCCGCCGCCGGCGGCTCGCAGCAGATTCAACAACAACAGTAAGGGACCGGATCATGACCTATTGCGTGGGCCTGCGGATCTCCGAGGGTCTGGTGCTCCTCTCGGACACCCAGACCAATGGCGGCATGGACAACATCTCCCGCTTCGCCAAGATGTTCCCCTTCGAGAACCCGGGCGAGCGGGTGCTGGCGCTGATGACCTCGGGCAACCTCTCCATCACCCAGGGCGTGGTGGCCCGGCTGCGCTACGGCATCAAGCGCTCCGCCTCGGAGCCGACCCATCCCACGGTCCTGAACGCCGAGAGCATGTACCAGGTCGCCCAGCTGGTCGGAGCCGAGATGCTGCGCATGCAGACCGAGAACCGCCAGGCCATCGAGGCCCACGGGCAATCCGCCGAGGCCGCCATCATGCTGGCCGGGCAGCGCAAGGGCGGCAAGCACCGGCTGTTCCTCATCTACTCCTCGGGCAATTTCATCAAGGCCACGCCGGATACGCCGTTCTTCCAGCTGGGCGAGCACAAGTACGGCAAGCCGATCCTGGACCGGATCATCACCCCGGACACCTCCATCCAGGAAGCCCTGAAGGCCGCCTGCGTGTCCATGGACTCCACCCTGAAGTCCAACCTGTCGGTGGGCATGCCGCTGGACCTGGCGGTGATCGAGAAGGATGCCCTGACCTTCCGCACCCGCCGCCGGATCGAGAAGGAGGATCCGAGGTTCTCCGCCATCTCCCAGAGCTGGGCCAAGGCGCTGCGGCGCGGCTTCGAGGAACTGCCGGATTTCCTCGAGGACTGAAGGACGGCGTTGGTGATAATCAGATAATAAATTTTGCGTCCATTGACATTTTCATCCGGAAAATTAAATTGGGGCCTGGTCGTCGTGGCTCCGATCCGCCGGTGGGGTGGGCAGGGGGATGCCGGCCGGGTCACCACGGATAGGGCGGTCCGGGCCGGGCCTGCCGAGGCTGTGTCCGCTTGTCCGGCCCCCGCAACCAAGGAGGCGTCATGCCTGGCCTTATGCGCACGTTCACCCTCGCATCATGGGTCGCCACCGCCCTGGCGGCGGCGGATTACGGACCGGTGATGGAGGTCGCCCGGACCAACTGGCCCGGGCGGACCCATCTGGCCGTGGTCGCCCGCTATTCCCACAGCGCCGAGGAGATCCAGGCCCTGGCCGAGGCCGCGGGGCCGGACCGGGTGATCACCGTCGTGGACTGCCCCGGCGCCCTGCAGCTGGAGAGCGCCCGCGCCTTCCTGGTCCGCCAGGTCAAGCCGGACATCCTGGTGCTGCTGGAGGATGACCCGCTGGTCCGGGCCGGGAACCTCGAGGCCACCCGGCTGGTGGGCACCGCCTCCCTGGCCGGGGTGCCGACGATCGCCACCCGGCCGATCGCGGTCCGCCAGGGGGCGGTGTTCGCGGTGGGCCCGGAGACCGGGATGGAACTGGTCGAGGCCGATCACCTGACCGGCACGGTGAACGTGGTGCTGCCGCCGCGGGGCTCGCACGAGCGCCCGGTCTCCAGCCTGCACCGGCCCGCGGCCCCGATCCTGGTCCTGGCCGCGCGCTAGCCCGGCAGTTCAAGGATGAAGCAGGTGCCCCGCGGCTGGTTGTCCTCCACCCGCAGGGTGCCTGCGTGGAGTTCGGCGGCCAGTTTGCAGAAGGCCAGGCCCAGGCCGCGGCCGGACCGGATGGCGTTGCCCTCGCCCCGGAACAGGCGGTCGAAGATCCTGGCCTTCTGGTCGTCGGGGACGCCTTGGCCCTGGTCGCTGACCGAGATCCGGATGCGCGCGCCGGTCCGCGCCAGGGCCACCTGGACGACCGAGTCCCGGGGCGAGTAGCGGCAGGCGTTCTCGAGCAGATTGAACAGGACCCGGCGCAGCAGGTAGGGGTCGCCCCGGAACGGCCCGGAGGGCTCCACCTCCAGTTCCACGGCATGGTAGCCCAGCGTGCCGAGGTCGTGGAATTCCTGCAGGGCCTGGCGCATGAACGCTTCGGGCGCGAGCTGCTCGGGGTGGAAGGCCAGTTCCGAGCGGGTGGCGATGGAGAGGTCCAGGAAGCTGGTCAGCATCTCCTGGAGGGTGCGGGTGCTGGCGCCCAGGCGCTGCTTGTGCAGCTCCCACCGGGCCTGGCTGTCGTCGGCCTGCATGAGCTGCACGCCGGCGAGCACCGAACCCAGCATGTTCTTGAGGTCGTGCATGAGGAACTGCAGCATCTCCTCCCGCTGGTCCTGGAGGGCAGGAGGTCGCGGGTCTGGTGCTTGAGCTCCTTGCGCAGGCGGCGGACCCGCAGCAGGCTGCGGACCCGGGTCTGCAGCTCGGCGGCCAGGATGGGCTTGCGCAGGAAGTCGTCGGCGCCGGCCCGCACGGCCTCGCCGTGGCCCACCGGACGGTCGTCGGTGGTGACGATCAGCACCGGGATGTCATCGGCCTCCGGGTCGCCCCGCAGCTGCCGGCAGATCTCCAGGCCGTGGGCGTCGGGCAGGAACAGGTCCAGGACCACCAGGTCGGGCAGGGCCCGGGCCAGCTCGACCTGGGCCTCCTCGACGCTGGTCGCGACGCGCACCTGGTAGCCGTAGGCGGCCAGGGCGGTGCGCATGAACTCCAGGGTGGTGGGGACATCCTCCACGACCAGGATGGTGGCCCCGTCGTCGGCGCGCCGGTAGGGTCTGGCTTCTCCGCCCGAGGACTTCATGTAGGTGCATCTCCCATGGGGTTGGCGGCTTGTGTCGTGAGCACAGCATCCCACGCGGGGGCGGTCGGCGGGACGGCTTATTTCTTCTTGTTCGGCTGGACCTTCTGGCGGTCCGCCTCGGCCTTCTCGGTGGCGCTGGACAGCACCACGATGGAGATCCGGCGGTTGGTGGGGTCCTTGGGATCCTTGCCGTCCAGGGGCTGGGTGTCGGCGTAGCCGGTGACCCGCTGCACCTGGCCGGCCCGCAGTCCGGATGCGTCCATCACCCGGCGGGCGGAGTTGGCCCGGTCGGCGCTCAGCTCCCAGTTGGTGTAGGCCCGGTTGGGATACTGCACTGCATCCGTGTGGCCGCCGATCAGGATGTGGTTGTTGAGCTTGCCCAGCTCCTGGGCGATCTCCTTGAGGATGGCCAGGGTGTAGGGCTTGAGGGTGGCCGAGCCGGAATCGAACAGCACCTGGGCGGCCTTGTCCTGCAGCTGGATGCGCAGCCCCTCGGAGGTGAACTCGAACGAGATGTTGTCCTGGAACGCCTGGAGCAGCTTGTCCTCGTGGAAGGCCTTGTCGATGGTCTGGGCGGTGTCCTCCATCGCCTTGCGCTCCTTCTCGCCGGATTCCTCCTCGATCACGGTCTCGGGGCCGCTGCCGCCGTCGCCGGTGCCCTCCTTCATGCCGCGGCCGCCGGGCAGGATCCCGGACTTCTCCATCTTGTAGGCCTCCATGATCGCCTTGCCCTTCTCGGTGTTGATGAAGTTGGCGTCCTGGAAGCTGCCGGCGATGCCGGCCTTGGTGTTGGCCGAGGCGCTGGACAGCAGCCACATGAGCAGGAAGAAGGCCATCAGGGCGGTGACCAGGTCGGCGTAGGCGACCTTCCAGGCCCCGCCGTGGGCCGCGGCGTGGCCGCCCTTCTTCTTCACGAACTTGATTTTTACTTCGGGCTGCTGCTCGGCCATGGCGCTCGGCTACCGGGGCTTGATCTGGCGGACGACCTCTTCCAGCTCCTGGGAGCCGGGGCGCTCCGGGGAGGGGATGTTGCGCCGCGCGAACTCGACCGCGGTGACCGGGGCGGCGCCGTTGCCGAAGGCCACCAGGCCGGCCCGCAGGGCGTTGAAGAAGTAGCCTTCGGCGGCGTTGACCTGGTCGATGTTCTTGGCCAGGGGGGCGAACACGCCGTAGGCGAGGAAGATGCCCAGGAAGGTGCCGACCAGGGCCGAGCCCACGTGGCCGCCGATGACGTTGGGCGGCTGGTCCAGGAAGCCCATGGTGATCACCACGCCCATGACGCAGGCGCAGATGCCGAAGGCCGGGAAGCCGTCCGCCATCACGTTCACGGCGGCGCCGGGGGCGGCGGATTCGGCGTGGTGCACGTCCAGGTCCATGTCCATGACCTGGTCGATCTCGTCGATCTTGGCCGAGCCGTTGATGAGGAGCTTCATGGAGTCGCAGAAGAAGTCCATGGCGTGGTGGTCGTGCGTCACGGCTGGGTATTTCTTGAAGATGCTGGAGCTGTGGGGGTCGTTGACGTCCTGCTCCAGGGCCAGCAGGCCGCCCTTCTTGATGTTGACGTAGACCTCGTACTGCAGCATCAGCGATTCCATGTACACCGCCTTGGTGTACTTGCTGCCCTTGAGGGGCTTGGCGATGCTGCCCACGACCGCCTTGATGGTGTTCAGGGTGTTGCCGGCCAGGAAGGCGCCGATGGCCGCGCCGAACAGGATGGTGCCCTCGGCCGGCAGGGGCTCCAGGAGGACATGGATCTTCCCGCCCTCCATCAGGTATCCGGCCAGCACCGCACCGATCACGACTACCAGACCAATTATGAAAAACATGTACCAGGCTCCTACCTCGTGTTTCGGATCCGATATCTTCGCACTTAAATCTAGTCTAGATTGCTTCGGCCTCTGCCATCATCAAATCCGGTCCGGGGGTCAGGAAACGCCTTGGGCCGGCTGGATTTACGGGAAACCGTCCGGCTGGCCCAATCCCGGATTGCGTCATCAGGAGCTCCCTCATGAACAGAACAAGAAATTTCCTGCCCGTAGGCCCGAATGCGCCCATGTTCTTCCAGGGCTGGCATCCCTTCTCCACCGACACCCTGGCGGCGGCCTTCGCCGGCGCCGGCGGGGTCGGGGTCCTGCGCATGCCGGCTTTCCCCGACAGCGAGGCCCTGGCCCAGCGCCTGTCCGAGCTGTGCCGCACCGGCACGGTGGGGCTGGACTTCCGCGGCGTCCTGGGCGATCTCTCGGCCCGGGCCGAAGCCGCGGCCCAGGATCTGGCGGCCTTCGTCATGCATGGCTCCGAGCTCCTGCCGGAGCGCCTGGAGGCCCTGCGGGCCTGGGGCCTGCCGCGGGTCGTGGAGGTGCATGACGAAGCCGAGGCGGTCCTGGCGGAAGCCCAGGGGGCTTCGGCGCTGATCGTCGCGGAGGGCGAAGGGCTGGCGGAGCGGCTGCGGCGGATGATTCGGTCCACCAGCCTGCCCTGCTTCGCGCCCACCGGGGAAGCCGCCGAAGGCCGCGAACTCCTGGCGGAAGGCGCTGCGGGCCTGCAGTTGCGGGCACCGTCCCTGCTCCGGGAAGGGGCCGCCGATTTCCTGGCGGGGTTCCGGCGGCGCCTGGCCGAGGCCATGGGCAAGCCGGCCCTGGAGCGGCTGGTGGACCAGACCGCCCCGGAACTGCCCAGCCTTCGCATCCGCAACCTGAACATCCCCTACCCGATCATCCAAGGCGGCATGGGCATCGGCGTCTCCTGGGACCGGCTGGCCGGCAACGTCGCCCACTGCGGCTGCATCGGCATCGTGTCGGCGATCGGGACGGGCTACCGCTACCCGGGCGAGGAGGGCAAGATCGCGGGCCGTCCGGTCGCTTCGGAGCAGCTGAACAGCACCCCGGCCCTGAAGCGGATCATCGCCCGGGCCCTGGAGCTGGCGGACGGCCGTGGCGCCGTGGGGGTCAATATTTTATGTGCTATCAATGAATATGAGCGGGTCGTGCGGGATTCGGTGGCGGCCGGCGCCCAGCTGATCATCTCCGGGGCCGGGCTGCCCCTGTCCCTCCCCGAATACGTGGGCGACGCCGACGTGGCGCTGGTGCCCATCGTGTCCTCGGCCCGGGCCCTCAAGCTGATCTGCAAGACCTGGCAGCGCAAATACAACCGGCTCCCGGACGCGGTGGTGCTGGAAGGCCCCGAATCCGGCGGCCACCAGGGCTTCAGCCTGGAGCAGTGCGTCGACCCGGCCTTCAGCCTGGACGCCCTGCTGCCCTCCGTGGTGGCCGAGCGCGATCTCTGGGGCGACTTCCCGGTGATCGCCGCCGGCGGGGTCTGGGACCGGGCCGATATCGACCGGCTCCTGGCCCTGGGCGCCGGCGGGGTGCAGATGGCCACCCGCTTCATCGGGACCTTCGAATGCGACGCCCACTCCAATTTCAAGGAAGTGATCCTCCGGGCGGACAAGGACACCATCGCCCTGCACGGCTCCCCCGTGGGCATGCCGGCCCGCGGCGTCAAGACCGCCCTGCACCATCACATCGAGGCGGGCGACGCGCCCAAGATCCGCTGCATCAGCAACTGTGTCTCCCCCTGCGAGCACGGCAAGGGCGCCCAGCGGGTCGGCTACTGCATCGCCGACAGCCTGGGCGACGCCTGGGGCGGCAACACCGAGTCGGGGCTGTTCTTCACCGGCAGCAGCGGCTGGCGGCTGAACGAGCTGGTCCACGTGCGCGACCTCATCGGCGAGATCACCCAGGACTTCGGGCTGTCAAGGCTCCAGCACGCCTAGATCCGGTACAGCCAGAGCACCGCGTCTTTGCGCCCGGGCAAGGGAACCTTCCCATCGGGCTCGCGGCCGGGCACGGCGAAGGTGTTGCTCACGAACAGGGTGCCCGGGCGCATTTCGCGCGCGGCCTTGGCCCAGAGTTCGGCCATGGGGGCCGGGCTGAGGAAGGCGTAGACCAGTTCGAAGCCGCCCAGGTCCAGGTTCCAGAAGCTGCCCAGGTGGACCTTGCAGTTGCCGCGCACCGGCAGCGCCCGCAGCCAGGCCACGGCGAAGGGCAGGGGCGAGGCCTCGACCCCCAGGAAGAATCCGTCGGGCCGGGCCCGGGCCAGGAAGGCCTGGGGTCCGCCCAGGCCGGCGCCCAGATCGGCGAACCGGGTCAGGCCGGGCGGGCACAGCTCCAGCAGGGCCGCCCAGGCGGCCCGGTTGGAGTTGTAGAGGGGCACCCGGGTCCGGACGCCGCCGCCGAACACCAGCAGGAGCGCCACCAGGGCCACCGGCCAGACCCAGGGCGGCGCGGGGTGCCGGAGCAGCCAGTCCAGGAGCCAGGGCACGAACAGCATCGGCGGCATCCAGCCGGGGGAAAGCCCGAAGCCCCGGCCCAGGCCCGCGGCCAGGATGCCCATCAGCAGCACCGCCGGAGCGCCCTGCAGGGCATGGGGCATCAGCCCGGCCCGGGCCACCGCCAGCAGCAGGGCGTAGGCGGCGAGCAGGGCCAGCAGGGCCTTGAGGACGGGGGATCGCAGGCGCATTCCTGCATTATCCACGGCTATCCTGGAAAGATGGAACACACCGGCCGCTTCGCGCCCTCGCCCACCGGGGAACTGCACCTGGGCAACCTGCGCACCGCCCTGGCTTCCTGGCTGTCGGCCCGGAGCCGGGGCGGGCGCTGGCTGGTGCGCATGGAGGACGTGGACACGGCCCGCTGCCGGTCGACCCTGGGCGAGGCCCAGCTGCGGGATCTGGCGGCGCTGGGAATGGAAAGCGACGGGCCGGTGCTCTGGCAGTCCCGCCGGCACGGCGCCTACCAGGCCGCCTTGCAGAAGCTGTTCCAGGCCGGCCGCCTCTATCCCTGCAGCTGCACCCGCAAGGACCTGGCCGCCATGGCCTCGGCGCCGCATGGCGAGGACGGCCTGCGGGCCTACCCCGGCACCTGCCGGCCCCGGCCGCTGCCCTTCCTGCGCCCGGACGCCCTGCGCTGCCGGATTCCGGAGGGCGAACTGGGCTGGTCCGATCTGCTCCTGGGCGCCCAGGCCGACGATCCCGCCATGCTGACCGGCGACCCGCTCCTGCACCGGCGCGACGGCTGCTACGCCTACCACCTGGCCGTGGTGGTCGACGACGCGTTCCAGGGTGTCACCGAGGTCGTCCGCGGCCAGGACCTCCGCGCCGTCACCGCCACCCAGATCCGGATTCAGGAGGCCCTGGGCCTGCCGCGGCCGGACTACGGGCACCTGGGCCTGGTGGTGGCCCCCGACGGCGCGCGCCTGGGCAAGCGGGACGGGGCGCTGGGCCTGGCCATGCTGGCGCACCGGGGGGTGCCACCGGCAAGGGTGCTGGGCTGGCTGGGCTGGAGCCTGGGTTGCCTGGAGCGGCCGGAGCCGGCAACGATGGGCGATCTCCGGGCCGGTTTCGACTGGGCCCGGGTGCCGCCGGGGGCGGTGCCGGTGCCGAGGGACTGGACCTAGCCGGCTGCGCCAGGCACCCCTTCCATTTCGACAACGTCAACGGGGTCCGGAAGTATGTAAATCTGGCGGGCGGCTCCAGATTTACAACCATCCGCCCGCGACCACGGCACGTCGGCAAGGCGGAGCCAGCCGATGACCTGCCGTACGCGGAACAGCCCGGCGAAAGCCGGGCTGTTCCATTCCGTCTGCCGATGCTAGGCCAGGGCGTTGACCTTGAGGGTCAGGCGGCTCTTGTAGCGGTTGGCGGCGTTCTTGTGCAGGACGCCCTTGCGGCAGGCCTTGTCGACCACGCCCAGGGTCTTGGGCAGGAGGGCGGCGGCTTCGGTCTTGTTGCCGGTCTGGACCACGGTCAGGAAGCGCTTGAGGGCGGACTTCATGGTCGAGCGGTTGGCGCGGTTGCGCAGGCGCGCTTCGACGTCGTGGGCGGCTTTCTTGGCGGCGGATTTGTGATTGGCCATGAATCCTGACTCCTGGATACTGAAGATGTTCGACCCGGTGGGCGTACGTGCAAGGTAAGGTCGCCCTCGGAGGCGAACCATCATCATACCGCCCCGGGGCCCAAGATCAAGGGGAAAGACCCCCATAAACGGCAAACTTGGGGCTTCCCGCAGGGCCCCGCTTCCTCCATGCTGGTTGGAGGCCCCAGGCTTCCCGGTCAAGGATTGCATGGAGCGGGCATGGAGCGGATGAAAGTGGCATTCACGGAGGCCCTGGCGGCGGCGTTGCCCGGGCAGGAGATCCTGCTGGAGCGGCCCCGGTCGGGGGAGATGGGCGATCTGGCCTTCCCCTGCTTCCGGGCGGCCAAGGCGCTGGGCCGCAACCCCGCCCAGGTGGCCAAGGATCTGGCCGGGGAGCTGCGCTTCGAGGGGGCCGAGCTGGTGGCGGCCGGGCCCTACCTCAACCTCAAGCTGCAGCCGGCGCGCCGGGCCCGGGTCATGCTGGAGGCCCTGCTGGGCGACCGGCCCTACGGCGCGGGCGTGCCCGACGGCCGCACGGTGATCGTCGAGTACAGCTCGCCCAATATCGCCAAGCTATTCACAATCGGGCACTTGCGATCGACGATGATCGGCCACGCCCAGGCCCAGGTGAACCGCTTCCTGGGCTGCGAGGTCATCCGCCTCAACCACCTGGGCGACTGGGGCACCCAGTTCGGCACCCTGCTGGCCGCCTACAAGCACTGGGCCGAGGCGGACAATCCGGAGCTGGAGCAGGACTTCCCCTGGGCCGAGGAGGTCGCCGAGAAGCTGCGCACCCCGCTCTACCGGCTGTTCCAGTTGTATGTGCGGTTCCACGACGCCGAGGCGGCCGATCCGGCTCTGCGCGAGGAGGCCCGGGACTGGTTCCGGCGACTGGAGGAGGGCGATCCCGAGGCGCGCCGGCTGTGGTCGTGGTTCCGGGAGATCAGCCTGAAGGCCTTCGGGCGCATCTACGACCGGCTCGGGGTGAGCTTCGACCACCTGGAGATGGGCGAGGCGTTCTACCAGGACCAGCTCGGCCCCACCCTCGAGAAGCTGAAGGAGGCCGGCATTTTGACGGAGGGCCAGGGCGGCGCCCTGATCGTCGACCTGGAGGACGTCGGGATTGCCACCCCCTGCCTGGTGCAGAAGGGGGACGGGGCCAGCATCTACGCCACCCGGGACATCGCCGCGGCGCTCTACCGGCGCGACATCTTCCACTTCGACCAGTGCATCTACGTGGTCGGCTCGGACCAGATCCTGCACTTCAACCAGATATTCGCGGTCATGGCCAAGCTGGACCCCTGGTTCCGCGGGCGGATGGTCCACACCCCGTTCGGCATGGTCAACCTGCCCGAGGGCAAGATGTCCACCCGCAAGGGCAACGTGATCTTCCTGGAGGACGTGCTGGACGAGGCGGTGACCCGGGTGACGGCCATCATCGACGAGAAGAACCCGGACCTGCCCGGCAAGGCCGAGGTGGCCGAGATGCTGGGCCTGGGCGCGGTGGTGTTCTTCAACGCGCTCAACGACCGGGTCAAGCCGATCACCTTCACCTGGGACCGGGTGATCGCCCTGGACGGCGACACCGGGCCGTACGTGCAGTACGCCCACGCCCGGATCCTGTCGGTGCTGCGCAAGGCCGGCGGCGGCTGGGCCGGGCTGGCCCGGCCGGGGGCCACCGGCCATGATTCCGCGGTGGTGCCCTACGGCGCCGCGGCCGTCCCGGCCGACCTGGCCGGGCTGGAGGACGCGGCGGCCCAGGCCCTGCTGTTCGAGCTGGCCGGGCTGCCCGACGCCCTGCGGGCCATGCAGCGCGAGCACATGGCCACGGCCCTGGCCCGGCAGCTGCTGGCGATCGCCAAGGCCTTCTCGGGCTTCTACACCAACTGTCCGATCCTGTGGACGGAGAATTCCGCGGAGGTCCGGGACGCGCGGCTGGCGCTGTGCGTGGCCACGGCCCGGGCGCTGCGGCAGGGATTGTTCCTCATGGGCATCCAGGCCCCGGAGGAGATGTGATGACGATGGAATCCATGGGGGGGGTGCGGCGATGACCAAATTCGTGTTCGTGACGGGCGGGGTGCTTTCCAGCCTGGGCAAGGGGATCGCCGCGGCATCCCTGGGGGCGCTCCTGGAGGCTCGCGGCCTCAAGGTGACCCTGATGAAGATGGACCCCTACCTCAACGTCGATCCGGGCACCATGAGCCCCTTCCAGCACGGCGAGGTGTTCGTCACCGACGACGGCGCCGAGACCGACCTGGACCTGGGCCACTACGAGCGCTTCACCTCGGTGCCCACCACCCGCAACCACACCATCACCACCGGCCGGGTCTACAACACGGTGATCCAGAAGGAGCGGCGGGGCGACTACCTGGGCAAGACCGTGCAGGTGATCCCGCACATCACCGACGAGATCAAGGGCACCATGAAGAAGGTGGCCAAGGACGTGGACGTGGTGCTGGTGGAGATCGGCGGCACGGTGGGCGACATCGAGAGCCAGCCGTTCCTGGAGGCGATCCGGCAGTTCAAGCTGGAGGCCGGCTACGGCAACGCGATCAACATGCACCTGACCTACGTGCCCTACATCAAGGCCGCCGGCGAGCTCAAGTCCAAGCCCACCCAGCACAGCGTCAAGGAGCTGCGGGCGCTGGGCATCCAGCCCGAGGTCCTGGTCTGCCGTGCCGACCTGGACATCCCGCGCGCCCTCAAGGACAAGATCGCCATGTTCTGCTCGGTGGCGCCGGATGCGGTGTTCAGCTGCAAGGACGCCACCACCATCTACGAGGTGCCGCTCAACCTGCACCTGGAGGGCCTGGACGCCAAGGTGGCCGCGCTGCTGGGCCTGCCCGCCCGGGAGCCGGACCTCACGGCATGGCACAACCTGCTGCAGCGGATCCGCAACCCCAAGGGCAGCGTGCGCATCGGCATCGTCGGCAAGTACGTGGAGTTCAAGGAGAGCTACAAGTCCCTGATCGAGGCCCTGCACCACGCCGGCTACGGCCTGGAGACCCAGGTCGAGCTCAAGTGGATCGAAGGCGAGGACCTGGAGCACAGCGACGTGGACAGCGCGCTGGGCGACTGCCACGGCATCCTGGTGCCGGGCGGGTTCGGGGTGCGCGGCACCCTGGGCATGATCAAGGCCATCCGTTACGCCCGCGAGCACAAGGTGCCGTTCTTCGGGATCTGCCTGGGCATGCAGATGGCTTCGGTGGAGTACGCCCGCAACGTGGCCGGCCTGGAAGGGGCCGACTCCACGGAGTTCGAGGAGAACCCCAAGCACCGGGTCATCTTCAAGCTGCGCGAGCTGGTCGATGTGGAGGAACTGGGCGGCACCATGCGCCTGGGCAACTACCCCTGCCTGCTCCAGGAGGGCAGCCAGGCCGCCCTGGCCTACGGCTCCCTTTCGATCAACGAGCGCCACCGGCACCGCTACGAGTTCAACCAGGCCGAGTTCCGCAAGCCGCTGGAGAAGAACGGCCTGGTCTTCACCGGCCTGAGCCCGGACGGCACCTTCGTGGAGATCGTGGAGCTGGCCGACCACCCGTACTTCCTGGGCTGCCAATTCCATCCCGAGTTCAAGTCCAAGCCCCTGTCGCCGCACCCGCTGTTCACCTCGTTCGTCAAGGCCAGTTCCGCCAACCGCCCCTGATCCCGTCGCCCCCCAATTCAATCCCATTCATGAGGTAGGCTCTTGACCTTCGCGGCCACCAACATCGACAAACTCTGCATCGACACCATCCGCTGCCTGGCCATGGACGCCGTCCAGAAGGCCAACAGCGGCCACCCCGGCACCCCCATGGCCCAGGCCCCCGCGGCCTACGTGCTCTGGACCCGGCACCTGAAGCACCACCCGGCGAACCCCGGCTGGGCCGACCGGGACCGCTTCGTGCTCAGCTGCGGCCACGTGTCCATGCTGCTGTACTCCCTGCTGCACCTGTCCGGCTACGGCCTGCCCCTGGAGCAGCTGAAGAACTTCCGCCAGTGGGGCTCCCTGACTCCGGGGCACCCCGAGGTCGGCCACACCGCCGGGGTCGAGACCACCACCGGCCCCCTGGGCCAGGGGATCGGCAACGCCGCGGGCATGGCCATCGCCGAGCGCTGGCTGGCCAACCGCTTCAACCGGCCCGGCTTCCCGGTGGTGGACCACCACACCTTCGCCTTCTGCGGCGACGGCGACATCATGGAGGGGATCGCCCAGGAGGTGGCCAGCCTCGCCGGCCACCTGGCCCTGGAGAAGCTGGTGCTGCTCTACGACAACAACAACATCACCATCGAGGGCGAGTGCTCCCTGGCCTTCACCGAGGACGTGGCCCTGCGCTTCGAGGCCTACGGCTGGCGGGTGATCAAGGTTGCCGACGGCGAGGACCTCGCAGCCCTGGACCAGGCCTTCGCCCTGGCCCGCACCCCCTGCGGCAAGCCGACCCTGATCGACTGCAAGACCATCATCGGCTTCCCCGCCCCCACCAAACAGAACAGCCACAACGCCCACGGCTCGCCCCTGGGCGAGCCCGAGATCCGGGCCACCAAGGAGATCCTGGGCTGGGACCCGGACGGCCACTTCGTGGTCCCGGCCGAGGCCCAGGCCCACTGGGCCCTGTGCGAGGACCGCGGCGCGGACCGGGAGGCCGAGTGGCAGCGGATGTTCGCCGGCTACCGTGCGGCCCATCCGGAGCTGGCGGCGGAGTTCGAGAGCTTCCTGAAGGGCGAGCTGGCCGCGGGCTGGGAGGAGCTGCTGCCGGGCTTCCTGCCCGGCCAGAACCAGGCCACCCGGGAAGCCAGCGGCAAGGTGCTCAACGCCCTGGCCGCGCACCTGCCCAACCTGATGGGCGGCTCGGCCGACCTGGCCCCGTCCAACAACTCCCATCTCAAGGATTGCGGAGATTTCGGACCGGTCGAATGCGGGCGCAACTTCCACTTCGGCATCCGCGAGCACGGCATGGGCGCCATCCTCAACGGCATGAGCCTGCATGGCGGGCTCCGGGTGTTCGGGGCCACGTTCCTGATCTTCAGCGACTACATGCGGCCCAGCGTGCGCCTGGCGGCGCTCATGAAACAGCCGGTGGCCTACATCTGGACCCATGATTCCATCGGCGTGGGCGAGGACGGCCCCACCCACCAGCCGGTCGAGCAGGTCATGACCCTGCGGATGATCCCGAACATGACCCTGATCCGCCCGGCCGACGCCAACGAGACCGTGGAGGCCTGGCGCAGCGCCCTGCGCCACACCACCGGCCCCGTGGGCCTGGCCCTCACCCGCCAGAAGCTGCCGGTGCTGGATCCCGCCAAGGCCAAGGGCGCGGCCCGCGGCGCCTACGTTCTGGAGGAGGCCAGCGCCGCCCCCCGGCTGCTCCTGCTGGCCACCGGCAGCGAGGTGCACCTGGCCGTGGCGGCCCGCGCCGAGCTGGAGGCGGCCGGCGTCCCCACCCGGGTCGTGTCCATGCCCAGCTGGGAGCTGTTCGCCCAGCAGCCGGCGGCCTACCGCGACGAGGTCCTGCCCGCCGCGGTCACGGCCCGGGTCTCGGTGGAAGCCGGGGTCACCTTCGGCTGGGAGCGCTGGATCGGCTGCAAGGGCGCGTCCGTCGGCCTGGACCACTTCGGCGCCAGCGCGCCGGCGGAGGTGCTGTTCGAGAAGTTCGGCTTCACCGTCGCCAACGTCGTGGCCACGGCCAAGCGGGTGCTGGCCGCCCAGTCCTAGGCTGGATGGAACAGGGATGGGAAAGGGGCGGCCGCCTTCAGGCGGCCGCCTCCGGGCGGGGCTTCAGGGTCAGGCGGATCAGTACGGCCACGGCCAGCAGCAGGGGCAGGACCAGGAGGCTGCCCTCGGGGCCGGTGGCGCCGCCGCTCCAGAGGGGATGGCCGGCGGGGTGGCTGGCCAGGAGATGCCCTGTGGCCACCATGCCGCTGTCGGCGGTGCCGTAGAAGTAGGTTTCCGCCCAGTCCCAGGCGGCGTGGAAGCCCAGCGCCCACCAAAGCGAGCCGCTGCGCCAGAGGCTGTAGCAGAACACCAGCCCGGCCGCCCCGGCCATCAGCAGGCCCACCGGCGATTCCCCGGGGTTGTTCCGGTGCCCCAGGCCGAACAGGGAGGACAGGATCACGGCCGCGATCCAGAAACCGGCGGGCCTGGCCCGGGGCCCGAGTCCACAGGCCCCGAGCAGGCCGGCCAGCCCCCGGGCCAGAGTGACCTGGGCGTAGCCGCGCATGAGATATTCCTCCGAGAAGGCCACCAGAAGGAAGGCCACGGCGAAGGCCGCGGCGTAGCCCGCGGCGGCGGCGGGTCCCAGGGCGAGCCCGGCGAACACCAGCAGGCCGGACGCGCGGAGGGCGAGCACCAGCACGGTCAGGGCCGCGAAGCCCCAGCAGGCGCCCGGGAGGGACCGGCGGAGGCCCTGGCCGCCAAAACCGAACTGCCCCAGGGGGCGGCCTTCGGTCTTGGCCATGGTCCAGGTGGAGATCAGGATCGCCAGGGCCCAGACCGCCTCCCGGAAGGCCAGGTGGCCGGCAGTCTGGCTGCCGTGGGCCTGCAGCCGGGCCGGCGCCACGGCCCGTGCGGCCAGGCCCAGGATCTGGCTGTAGACCGTCAGGAGGCCCAGGAACAGCGCCAGGCTCCAGCCGGCGCGCAGGCCGTCGGCACCGACGAAGATCGAGGACGGGGAGAAGCGGGGCGGGGAATCCGGCATGGCAACCATGGTAACCGGGTATATTTTTGCCCATGGCCATGTGCATCCTCATCGGCTTCCTCTTCGGCTACCTGGGCTCCATGCCGGTGGCGGGGCCTTTGGCGGTGCTGGTCCTGCGCCTGGGCCTGGACCATGATGGCCGCCATGGCTGGTACCTGGCAGCCGGCGGCGCCCTGGCCGAGGGGCTCTACGCCATGCTGGCCTTCCTGGGGCTCGGCGCCTTCCTGGATCGCCACCCCACCATCCTGCCGGCCTCCCGGCTGGCCGGCGCAGCCATCTGCCTGGTCCTGGGGATCGTGCTCCTGGTCCACCGGCCGCGGCCCGCGTCCCGCGCGCCGGCGCCCGGTCCGGCCCGGGGCCACAAGCGCAGCTTTGCCGGAGGGTTCCTGCTCACCGCCCTGAACCCGACCTTCCTGGTCACCTGGACCGCGGCCCTGACCGCCCTGCACGCCTCCGGCCTGGTGCGCCTCTCGCCGGACCGTGCGGCCCCCTTCGCCGGGGCCGTGGCGCTGGGCGTGCTGGCCTGGTTCTCGACCCTGCTCGGGCTGCTGGGGCGCTACCGGGAGCGCTTCAACCCGGCGGCGGTGACCGTGCTCATCCGGACCATGGGGGCCGTGCTGGTGGCCATGGCCCTGTGGATCGGCGGCCGGGCCCTGGCCCGGCCCAGGCCCTTCGTGCAGTCCCACTTTTCCGGAGAGATCCCATGGCCCTGCTGAATCCGCCCTGGCCGCACCACCTGGACGGCGGCGTCCTGCTGCTGGTGGCCGCCCTGTTCCTGGCCACGGTGCTGGCCCACCGCTACTGGCGAGCCAAGATCCGCCTGGAGGACGAGCTGGAGGCCCGTGAGCGGGATCTGGTCCGGGCCCAGGACCGCTACCGGACCGCGTTCCGGGCCCTGCCCGCGGCCGCGGCCTTCGTGGACCGGGGCACCGGGCTGGTGATGGAGGCCACCCCGGGCTGGATCGAGGGCGGCCTGCCCGAACCCGGCGAGCCGGTGTACGGAACCGACCCCGAACTCGAGAAGGCCTGGCGCGCCATCCCGCCGCCCGATCCCGGGCACCGGCCCGCGGCCCCGGTGGCCCTGTGGCTCCACGAGCGGAGCTTCACCGCCGTGCCCCTGGCCGGGCCGAGCCTGGGGGTGGTGCTGGTGGTCCCGGCCTGAGCAATCCTCCCGATCCTGATAAACTGGCGGTTCGCGTCAGGATGGAGATTGCATGCAACTCAGCCAGTACCGCCAAGTCCGCATCGAAAAGCTGGAGAAGCTCAAGGCCCTTGGCCTGGACGTGTGGCCCCGCAAGGCCGAGCGCACCCACGGCATCGGCGAGCTGCTGGAGGCCCATGACCGGGAGGGCGCCAAGGCCAGCAACGAGGAGCTGGAGGCGCTGAACCAGGTGGTGAGCGTCATGGGCCGGGTGGTGGCGATCCGGGAGATGGGCAAGAGCGTGTTCGCCCACATCACCGAGATGGGGTTGCGCCTGCAGGTCTACTTCCGCATGAACGACCTGGCCGAGCCCGGCTGGGAGGTGGTCAAGCTGCTCGACCTGGGCGATTTCATCTCGGTCACGGGTCCCGTGATGCGGACCAAGATGGGCGAGCTCTCGGTGCGCGCCCAGCGGATCCAGTTCCTCACCAAGGCCCACCTGCCCCTGCCCGAGAAGTGGCACGGGCTGCAGGACAAGGAGATGCGCTACCGGCGGCGCTACCTGGACCTGATCTCCAACCCCGAGGTGCTGCATACCTTCCAGGCCCGCTCCCGGATCATCGCCGGGGTCCGGCGCTACATGGAGAGCCAGCGCTTCCTGGAAGTGGAGACGCCCATGATGCAGCCCATCCCCGGCGGCGCCACGGCCAAGCCCTTCATCACCCACCACAACGCCCTGGACATCCCGCTCTACCTGCGGGTGGCCCCCGAGCTCTACCTCAAGCGGCTGATCGTCGGCGGCTTCGAGCGGGTCTACGAGGTCAACCGGAACTTCCGCAACGAGGGCGTCTCGATGCGCCACAACCCCGAGTTCACCATGCTCGAGTGCTATGCGGCGGGCGACGAGCTCAAGGACGTGATGGTGCTCACCGAGAACCTGTTCCGGACCATCGCGGAGATGATGGGCGCGGTCGACCGGCCCTGGGGCGAGGACGCCGAAGGGCGGCCCCGGGTCATCAGCTACCAGACCCCGTTCCGGCGGATCACCCTCAAGGACGCCATCGCCCAGTACGGCGCCATCGACCGGGCCCGGCTCGAGGACCCCGCCGAGATCCTGAGGCTGGCCCAGGAGGTCCACGTGGAGGATGCCGCCAAGCAGGCCCCCGGCGCGCTCCTGGGCGCCCTGTTCGAGCACCACGCCGAGCACCACCTGATCCAGCCCACCTTCGTCACCGACTACCCGGTGGAACTGAGCCCGCTCACCAAGAACCTGCCCGGCGACCCGGATTTCGTCGACCGCTTCGAGCTGTTCGTCGGCGGCATGGAGCTGGCCAACGCCTACTCCGAGCTCAACGACCCGGTGGTCCAGCTCGAGCGCTTCCAGGACCAGATCAAGGCCCGCGAGGCCGGCGACGAGGAGGCGATGTTCCTGGATCAGGATTTCATCGATGCCCTCGAGCACGGCTTCCCGCCCTGCGGCGGCCTCGGGATCGGCATGGACCGCCTGGTGATGCTCATGACCAACAGCGCCAGCATCCGCGACGTGCTGCTGTTCCCGCTGATGCGGCCGCTGACCAAGGCCGAGGAGGCCGAGGCGGATGAAGAAGTCTAGAAATTGTATTGATACAACTTCCTAGTTCCAGGCCACGAACTGGTCGAGGGCGCTGTCGAAGGAGAACACCGGGTAGGCCGAGATCAGCTCATCCTTCCCGGGCGTGAAGACCAGGAGGAGGTTCCGGGTCAGTTCCCATTTCCATTTGCCGGTGGGCTTGCCGTTGGCCATCGCCGGCACGTAGCACCAGCCCACGGGGCCGGGGAAGGTCCGGAGCACGAGCCAGCGCCCGTTCTCGACCTGGTAGGGCGGATAGGTGGGTTCCCCGAGGGCGTCGCCGATGAGCTTTCCCACCTCCTTCCGGGAACTCCCGGCCTTGAGGAACTGCCCCTTGCTGTTCTCCGCCCCGAAGAAATGCTCCCTCTCGAGTTTCTCCCAGGGCACGGCGAAGTCGGCGAAGCCCGATTCCATTCCGGATGGGAGGTCCTCGTCCTCTTCCTGGCCGGAGGAGGCCTCCTGCGTGGCTTCGGGAGTCGCGTCGGGTTCGAGCTTCGACTCGACGGTGGTGGTCTCCTTGCTGGCCTTGGTTTTCTTTTTCGCATCCACGGTCTTTGGAGCCCGGTAGGGGGCCGCGGTGATGGAGCAGATGCGGGGCGCGTCCTCGAGGACGTACATGTTCCCGTTGCCGCCGTCGATGATCTGGGTGGGCCGACTGCCGGGCCGGGGGAGCGTGAAGAATTCGGGCTTGCCGCTGTCGCTCAGCCTGCCGACCCGGTTCGCTTCCGGCAGGGTGAACCACAGGCAGCCATCGGGCCCCGCGGTCATGTCGTGGATCGCCAACCCATCGCAGGAATCGATGACGGCGGTCTGACCGTTCCGGAGGTCCCACTGGATCAGGCTGCCGTCGGCATGGACGTAGGCCTTCGCCCGGGAGGGAATGGCGAGGCAGCGTCGCCCCCGCTCCTTTCCCGGGTCGTAGCTGGAGCACCGAAGGTACTGGTCCTTCTGGAAATTCGGCGCGGTCTTGTCGGCGAAATTGATGGGCCGCGCCCCAATTTCCTGGACCACCAGGAGGGGGTAATCAATGGAATGCAATCATGGAACCGGCAAGGCCATGCCGGAGGCGAGCCGCTGCGCAGCAGCCGGCGACAGGGGGCTGCTCATGCC
>Ga0316224_1000454_pt1 | contig 58235 bp, 47 predicted proteins | sample TBH18013metaG_FD_206254 | JGI IMG/M metagenome (GOLD analysis project Ga0316224, IMG submission 206254) | Freshwater microbial communities from Trout Bog Lake, Wisconsin, USA - TBH18013 | ecosystem: Environmental > Aquatic > Freshwater > Lake > Hypolimnion/Profundal zone | place: USA: Wisconsin... | reverse complement strand
GGTTGCGTGAAAGAATGGCGATTTTCATAATCTTTGAAGCCGACAAAATAAAAAGCCTATTTTCTCATGAAACACCCCAACAAGCATTAGAAATACCGTTAGGGCAGGGTGTTTTGCCAAGTCAGCCTCTTTTGTAAAGGGATAAAGCGGCTTGCCCTCAATGGCAGCCTGATTATTTAAACCAGTTGGCCTTTTTTATAGTCAGCAATGGCCTGTTCAATTTCTGCCTGGGTGTTCATGACAAAGGGGCCATGCTGTACAATTTGCTCACCTAATGGACGGCCTGCCAGCAGCAAAAATGCCACCGGCTGTTCTTCCGCCCAAATTTCAAGCTGATCGCCTAAGGAAAGTAAGCCCGCCTGTTGGGGGGGCAGCGGCTGTTGGGCCAATTGAGGGCCTATCATGATTTGGCCTTCATAGGGATAAACAAAGGCATTGTACTCATAGGGCAGAGGCAGTTTAAAATGACCACCTGCTGGTAGCCGGACATCCAGAAATAAAGCATCGGCACTTATGCCTTGTATGGCACCTGCATAGACTTGGCCTGCAATTTCAGCATTGCCCGCAATTAGCTTAACGCTGCCCCCATCGGCTAAGGTGAGCCAAGGCATGGCTTCTGGTTGAATATCCTGATAACTGGCCGGCTTCATTTTTTCTTTTGCCGGTAAGTTGATCCATAATTGAAAGCCGCGCATCCGGCCACTTTCTTGTTGCGGCATTTCCGAATGGATAATGCCCCGTCCGGCGGTCATCCATTGTGCGCCACCACCTTTCAAGTCACCCCGGTTGCCCAAGTGGTCTTGGTGCAGCATGTGCCCATCCAGCATATAGGTGATAGTCTCGAAACCACGGTGCGGGTGCTGCGGAAACCCCGCCATATAATCATCGGCATTTGCCGATGAGAATTCATCCAGCATTAAAAAAGGGTCAACGCGGTGCGCTTGGCTTTGTCCAAGGCTGCGGCGCAATTTGACCCCCCCGCCATCAGCAGTGGCAATGCCCGGAATAATGCCTTGCAGGATACGGATGTTCATTTTCTCCCCCCGTGTTTAGGTCAACATCATCTATGTCTATTCATCCACCAACGTTTCAAGCCGACAAAAACCGTTGCCCTGTTCGGCCAATGCCCCAACCAACCAAGGCAAGGTTTGGCGCATCTGTGCCGCTAAAGTCCAAGGGGCATTAATGGCTATCATGCCGCAGGCGGTCATGCCTTGTTCGGGCTGGTCGGCGGCAATGCCCAGTTCAAACAGTTGGATATTACGGATGCCGCACTTCTTTAGGGCGCGTTCCAGTTCATCAATACGCCGCCTTTCCACCACCGGATACCACAGCAAAAAAGTACCTGTTGCGAACCGTTGGTGCATTTTGACCAATGCATCAACGACCAAGCGGTAATCGTTTTTTAATTCGTAAGCAGGGTCAACCAGCACCAAAGCGCGGCGTTCCGGCGGCGGCAACAGCGGCAAACTGGCAGTCAGGCCATCGGCATGGAAGCGTCTGACCCGCTTATCTTTAAAAGTCGTTTGATTAAGCGATTTGATTTCGGTTGGATGCAATTCAAACAGGCACAAGCGGTCATTCTGCCGTAACAGATGCTGGGCTATCAATGGCGATCCCGGGTAGCGGTTTAGTTTGGCGTTGGCATTGAATGCCTTGACGATATTAACGTAGGCCAGCACCGCATCCGGCAAATCACTGCGTGACCATAAACGGCCAATACCCTTGTCAAACTCACGGTTTTTTTGGGCAAAGGCATCGTCCAATGCGTAATCACCTGCACCTGCATGAGTGTCGAAGTAGCAAAAAGGTTTATCTTTCTTAGCAAGGTAATGCAGACTGTCAATCAGCACAAGATGTTTCAACACATCGGCAAAATTGCCGGCATGAAAGCCGTGTCGGTAACTGAGCATGGTGTTAAAAGAGTTTATCGAAAATGGTGATGCTGATTTCAAAAGCGATCAGCCCGATGATAATCCATTCTAAAATAGTGGAATGGCGGTATTTTTGTTCATCAGCCAACATAACAAACAGTTCATGGATAGTTTCCAGTTTTTTGGCCAGTACTTCGGTGCGTGGGGCTATTTCCAGATATTTGGCAGTGATGCTGTAAACTTTTTCGTATTCGGGGTATTCCCAGAAAAAATCCGGCGTATCCAGCAAATCGTAATTAAGGATAATGTCGCTTTTGGTCAAAAACAACTGCCCACGAATTTTAGCGATATTATGGCGGCTGAGTTGGATACGTCCGCTTTCCGCCAACGATTTGGGAATGTAACTGGTGTTGTTGATGGTGTTGATGGCATGGGTTTCAAAAGATGCCAGTTTGATGGATTGGGCCATGCCCTGCGATAGCGAAAATAACAAGATGGCATCGGAATTTTCGACTTCGATATGGTCTTCCACAAAACGGGTGTGCGGGCAATCCAGTGCAAAAGTAAAGCGGTCTTCCTCGACCACAGCAAGCGGGTTTTCTGCGTGTTTCAGCAATAATTCATGTAGCGCTTGCTGCTGTTCCAAACGCACATGCCAATGCACCACTGCCCCGTAATTAAAAATGACTGACCACGTGTCACCGTCTTCAATCAGTAGCGCACCCTTAATAAGGCGTATCAGCGTGGATGCCGACAAATGGCTGGACAATTGGTTGATGTCAAAACGCTGCGCCAAGCAAAATGCGGTGCACTGTTTCACTGTTATTGGTTCAGACATGACAAATCCCTACCTGCATAATACAGGGATAGTGGCAGTAATCATCCGGTTAGTCAATGGCATGTACCGATAAGCAAGCTTATTCCGGGTTAGCCGGTTCGGCAATGGTCACTAGCCAGCCGTTTTCCGCTTCGCAATGGGACGATTTGCCAGTGACTTTAATGTTGATACGGGCTGCCGTGCCGTGCAGGGATTCGGGCAAGCGCCCTTTCACCAAATAGTAAGGGTCTTTAAATTCAGCTTCTATCGGCACGGGGATATTTTTTACCTTCACTGATATTTGTTCAGGCTTGTTGACATTCAAGGCGATAAACGAGAACTCCGCGCCCGGCACGACAGTGGCCAAGTGAGCCGGTAAAAATTTGGCCAAATGGGGCTTCATGCAAGCACTGCCGCCTGCGCCCCCGCCGCCCATACCCGGATTGTGTCCGCTATGATGTTCAGCGGCATACCCATTACCCCATGTGATTGACAGCAGGGACATCAGAAAAGCTATTTTTTTCATAGAGATTCTCCTTATTATTATTTATTGTTGTTTGCAAAGATAAGCATCGACCATTCAAGCCTATGGCAGACTCTATCATAGAGCCAATACTATAGCGTTTTTAGTCAAATGCCAATGAAAGGCACGCCGCAAATTAGGGCAAAAAAAAGCCCAGGTCACCCTGGGCTTTAGTCAGGCTACCCGAAAGGGTATATTAATGGATCACATCACTTGGCAACAGTGATAGTCACATTAATGGTTGCCGTTTGCTTCTTGGTATCAGTGACGGTCAATACCGCATTATAAGTACCGGCTTTAGTTGGCTTACCACTAATCGCACCAGCGGTGGATATTTTAAGGCCAGCTGGCAAGCCAGTGGCTTTCCAAGTCAATGTACCCACGCCGCCCGTTGCATTGGTAGTGCCGGTGTAGGCGGTAGCTACTTTAGCTGTGGTGGGAATGGTTGAGCTACCCAGCACAATAGGTGGCAGCGGAATAGGGTTGATAGTCAACACAGAAGTGGTGGTGACGCTTTGGCCTATACTGTCCATGGCGGTAATGGTAACCGTGCTGGCACCGGCAACTGTTGGCTTACCGGTCACATTGCCAGCCGCATAGCTTAAGCCTTTTGGCAAGCCAGTGACTGACAGCGTAAGTTTGCCTACGCCACCCGTAGCAGAAACCGTCCCGCTATAAGCAGTGCCGACCATGCCCACAGGCAAGTTGGCAGTAGGCACGACAGCTGGTGCGGCAGCAATTGTTATGGAAAGGGTAGTGTTGACTGTTTCGCCAATGCTGTCATTTATCGAAACACTGATGGTTTTAACGCCATTTGTACCCAAGGCAGGTGTGCCGGTGATATTTTTGCCGTCAAACGCCAAGCCACTAGGCAGGCCACTGACCGAAACCGTGTAAGGCGCAATACCACCGGCAGGCGTAATGGCCGTGCTGGTGATGGGGCTGCCCACTTGTGCGTTGGGTAATGTGACCGGAGTAAGGCTTAAGCCCGCTGCAATAGTCATGGTTTTGGCTATACAGAAGCCGATATTATCAGTGGTGCCATTATAACTGACCAGATAGCCGGTTTTAATGCCATTCGCCACTGTCAACGGCGCGACAAAGGTTGTGCCTGCTTGGGGGGCGTAATAGACACTTTGCCCGCCGTTGGGGAGGCCACCAGCAATGTCCATCCAATATTTGTTGGCAAAAGAAATGACCTTGTTAGTGCCGGAACAGGCTACGCCGCCACCCGCACCTGCGGCAGCAATGGTCAATGTTTGCGAAGCGTTTTGGCTATAGCCGAGCGAATCGGTTGCCGTCAGTTGCACTAAGGTGGAACCGGCTACTGTAGGCGTACCGCTAATGGTGTTGCCGACCAGGCTTAAACCACCAGGCAAAGCCCCAAAGCTGGTGAAGGCAATGGTGCCATAACCACCGGTGACTGACAATGCCTGGTTGTATGGCGTGCCGACCATGCCTTGCGGCAGCGACAGGTTAAACACAATCGGCGCATCGGCAATATTTATCTGGGTGGTTGCCGTGGTGCTGGTAAAGTTGCTGGCATCCTGCGCGATAATAGTTAACGGAAATGTGCCTACAACGGTAGGCGTGCCAGTAATGGTGTTGCTGGCGGTATTAAAGGCCAAACCTGCGGGCAAGCCGGTCACGCTGATATTGAGTGTGTCTTTGGCAACACCGGGCGTGGCGTTGATCACTTGGCTGTAAGGCATGTTAACTGTTGCGCCAGAAATAGTGGCGTTAATGGATGGCGCGATAGGTAGCGGCGGCGCAGCCGGAATAACGCCATCAAAGTTAATGCCGGCATTTTGTGCCACGATAAATTTACCTAAATCGCCTTTGCTTGGGCCATTTGCACCGGGTGTGTCGCCGTTAGGGCCTACTAAAGCCTCATTGGTGGATGGGTCGCGTTGTCCGGTGTATTGGTAAAATTCAAAACGGTAAACTACACCTTTCGCGCCTTGGTCAAGGGCTACGCCAGTCAAATCAATCTGGCCTGAACCTGGGCTACCAGAATCAACCTGCAACAATTGCCATTCCAATTGGGTTTGCGTTTGGGCTTTTTTGAGGACGGCGTTTTCTGCCACCAAGTCTTCAACTGCCACATCTTGCACAGTGCCGGTCGCGGTCACTTTTACCCAACGGGGTTCGCCAAATTCATAGGCGACAGGTTGCGGTGCGGCAATGGCAACATTGACTTTTGGGGCTTGAGGCACATTGTTAATAGGCGGTTGCGGAGTGACCACCCATTGTGGATTGGGCACACTCGCTTGCACTTGGACTAACGGGCCGTTAGGGTTGGCGGCATTTTCAACCAGCCAGTAATAATTGACATTAGGTGTGTTGACGTTAGTGCTGACACCAAAATGGTCACAAGGATAAAGCGGGCCGTAATTGGGTGCACCGAGTGGCCAGCAGCTGTCCGATGGGCTGACCGGTAAAGTGCCGGAAGGGGTGGCAGCTGACCAAGTGCCGTTATTGCTGGCTTGGTAAACGATTTTTACGCCGAAGCCGCTGGCATCGGTAAAATCGGTCACAGTAGGGGCACCATAACGCTCCATATTGGGCCAACGGTTGGCTGCGCCAAACAGCGAACTGATGTCGCCGGAATGGATGTCGCGGATGTCAATTTCAAAACCGTGAGCAGTTTTACCAGTGTCATTGACCACGTCAAAGTTGGCCAACGAACCAAATACTTGGGCGTGGGCGTTCTGCACCGATAAGGCCAAGATTAGCCCCACAATCGGCTTAAGCGGAAAATTTTTCATTGTGTTCTCCAAAAAATGTCATGTCAAAGGGATGCTGTTGCCAGCTGTTTATAATTAATCAGGGTAAAATCTGAGTGTGGGGGATGCTTCCCGCGCTATGTCGATAACTCGACACGGTTTGTGCGTCCCCTTGTTATTTAAACTAAGAGAGAAGGTTTGCTACGCCAAGCGAGTGGGGTGGTGCAAACAAAAAACCACTAGGAGACTATTCCTGTCGCCTGATACATACACAGCAATTGCCTTGCCATTTTTTAAATTTATTTTTATGTTGATAGTATCAATAGGGTAGGATTGGCAAGAGGCTATAACCGTTGCTCAGGGGCATTTTAACCCTGCAAAAAACGTCATATCCTGCATATTTTGCAGGGTTGGAGAGGGCATACGGTGCTAGGGGCAAAGTTTTTTTAAGGGGAAGGCAGTGGGTAAGTTAACAAGCACCTGCACCCGTTTATCCAGATGACAGGGCAGGATATAGCCAATAGCGCCCGGTGTGGTGGCGACAAAGCGCAGTACAGCTTCTTCTGAAGCCAGCACATGGGGCGGTGAAATGCCATTGAAATACTGTTCATTCCAATAGGCTTCCAAGATGTGCGGGGGAAGCTTGAGCAATGTTTCCGAAAAAGCCACCCTTAAGGGATTGTCGGGGGGTAAATTAAGCGGAATCCACCCTACGCCATTATTGTTGATAAAGCTTTTGCGTAAAAATATGTTTTCCAATTGTTTGCGGTTCAGATTTGCTTTAGGCTCATCCAGCCCCGTTATCACCAATAGCTCGTCTGCGCTGGCGGAAGCAACGTTTAGGGCAAGTGCCAAGGCTAAGATACGCTTTGCCATGCTCAAAACAACATCGCAATGGAAGCAAAAAAACCGCTGGGCGCAAAACTGTCATGCACCGCGCCAAACTGGTATTCGGCCTTTACAACTAAGGGCACATAAGGCCGCCAAGCCAAGCCTGCCACCCCAATATGATCATCAGTCGCCACAAAATGATGGGTCCCCTGTAAATATTCATAACGGCCCACCGCAAAAAATTTTTTTGCCAAGGGTGCGACGCCCTGCAAATAAAAGCCATGCTCTTGTCCTTGGCTATCTCCCGTGTGGCGGTAAATGCCTTCAGCCATGATTTCATAGCCATTTTTTTTCCACAGGAAATCGGCGCCCAACAGGTCGTTGCGTTGCAATTTTGGCGTTAGTAGATTGCTGAAATTAATATAAGACAGGCCTATCTGCCAGGAATGGTCAGACTCAAAATTGATCCGTCCCCCTAGGGCCGTGTCAAAGCCCAGGGTGGAGTTATCAAACACATCCATTTTGCTGGAGTCGTCTGCATAAACCATGATCGAAACGTTATTATCGTTAAACTGCAAACGTTGGGTTAGCATAGCCCCGTTAAGATGCGAGCTAAACGAAAGCTCGTCGGTGACTAATGGGCGGGTTGCCGTCCAGGTCAATGGGGCGGCATGGATAATGTTCCATCGTCCGATAGGGGTCAGGAATTTACCGATCCGTACGGTTGCCGCTTCAGAGGCCAGTATGTCAACGTACAAGCGTTCCGCCCTTAGCGCGTTGTTGATATTGGCAATTTTTGCAGTGGACAGCCACTCGTCAAGTTCCACTTCCGAGAAAAAATGTAGCCGTTGGTGGGGTGACCAAGTCAAAAATAGGCTTAGTTCATCTAATTTGAGTTGGTTGCCTTGCTTATTGGTGGGCAGGTTGTCCAAGATGTTGAAATAACCGCCCAAGTTAAAGTTGGCGCTAGGCCAACTCATTCCGCGCCCCCATTGGTAATAGGGTTGTGTGCTGGGCGGTTCGGCAAAACTTGCAGCACTGCCACACAGTGCCAAAGCCAGTAATAACGCCTGGTAAAAAGGCAAACGTTTGACCCTAATTCTGAGTGTTAAATAGAGAAGACCAATGACCATTCGTTTTACCTTGTTGACATCTTATCTATTGATTAGCCTAACATCGGGCTTATTGATAAGTGTATTGGTGTTTGCCCATTTTCGGGACATTCTGCTGCAAGAAATTAATGGCAAACTACAATCGCAAGCTAATTCGATAATGCAGCAAATTGATATAGGATTGTTTGAACGCTTTGAGGACATGGCCATGTGGGGCAAATTGGAGGTTATGCAAGAAATACGTGTCGGGGATGTTGACAAAAGGTTGGAGAATTTTATCTACGAGCTGCATACTGGCTACGGTGGCATATACAAAAGGCTATTTGTGGTCAATCAACAAGACAAGGTGGTTGCATCTACAGATGTCCAAATGATAGGTGGAACTTATCCGCTTCAACCATTTTGGTTGACGGTCACCCACAAAAATAATAACTATTCCTTGTATCCGCTGGATGAGTTGCGCCAGGAATTGTTGTTCTCAATTCCTATTCCCGATGCCTACAAAACAGCTGACTTAGGCCGCTTATACGTGGGTTTTGATTGGCGTGAAAATGCCCAGTTATTGGATGCGCCCATGCCATTGACCCGGCAAAGCTCACCTGTTTATGCCTTGTTAATGGATGCCACCGGTCATATTATAGCCACTTCTAGCCAATTGCACGGCAAAGGCATAAAGTTTTCATCGGTTAACGCGCCGTTAGCCGTTGCCAATGATAGCGGCTTGATTGCGGGCCCCATCAGCTTTTTCAATGGCGAGGAGGTCTTGGTCGGCGATGCCAAAGCACAAGGTTACCGTTCCTTCCACGGTATTGGTTGGCGGGTGCTGATTGTACAACCCAGTGACAGCGCATTAAGGCCAATATGGCAACTATGGATGGAAATGTTGGCATATTTTTTACTGGTCTCGCTGTTGGGGGTTTTGGTTTCGTTGTGGATGTCTGGGAGAATAGCGAAGCCTATTGTGCAACTGGCTGCATTCACCCGTGATTTTATGCGAGGCAACACTTCATTTCCCTTGGAATTGCAATCCAGTCAGGAAATCAACGAGCTGGGTAGGCAGTTTATATTAATGATCGATCACTTGGAGCAGTCGCGGCGGGATGTGGAGCGGGTCGCTAAATTGGCGGTGATTGGTGAAATGGCGGCGAGTATGGCACATGAAGTCAGGACTCCGTTGGGCATTTTGCGTTCCTCGGCACAAATCTTGGAGCGTGAGTCAAACTTAAGCGATATTGGTTTGGAAATGATCAGCTATATCCTTAGCGAAACCCATCGCCTGAACGACCTTATTTCCACTTTATTGGCCTGTGCCAAGCCTAGACCGCCTGATTTTCGCTGCCATGACCTTCATGATATTGTCACCCATACCTTGGAACTATTGCAAAACCAAGCGGATGCCCGCCATATCCGGTTTACGGCCCAGCTCGAGGCCAACCCCTCATTATTGGATGCGGATCGCGACCAACTTATTCAAGTGCTGCTCAATTTAGCGATCAATGCTATCCAGCATGTCAACATCTGTGGTCATGTCGAAGTCACCACAGCCAATAATGGCGATAGTTTGGAAGTGTGTGTCAATGATGATGGCCCAGGCATTACAGAAGAAGATAAAAGCAAGGTCTTCGAACCTTTTTTTACGCGGCGGCAAGAAGGTATTGGCTTAGGTTTGACGGTGGTGCAACAAATTGTGCACGCGCACCACGGTAGGGTTTACATTGCTGACAGCCTATTGGGAGGTGTCAGTTTTAAAATAATTTTGCCTGTTGTCCAGAAGGATTGTGAAAATGACTAAAAAAACGATATTAGTTGTTGATAACGAGACAAAAATGCGTCGATTGTTGGAAATCATGCTAAAACAAATGGATTATGAGGTGTTGCAGGCACAAGACGGGCAGGAGGCAATTGCCATTTTGACGGAACAGTTTGCAGATTTGGTGATTACCGATTTACGCATGCCAAACCTTGACGGTATAGGCTTGTTGCGCCAACTGCGTGACAGCCATAATGATATTCCGGTTATTGTTGTGACCGCCTTCGCAACGGTGGAAAGTGCTGTGGATGCCATGAAATACGGTGCTAGTGATTATATTGTGCGTCCTTTTGAGATGACTGCGGTGATGGCAGCTGTGCAACGCGCGTTGAGTTTGGGTAAGGTGCAGCGCGAGAACCGTTATTTACGCCAACAAATGGAAAAAGGCTGGCATGGCTTTATTGGCGACAGTCCGGCGATGCAGCAAGTTTATACACAAATCCAACAAGTTGCCGCCACCAAAACCAGCGTTTTGATCCAAGGTGAAACCGGTACAGGTAAAGAGTTGGTGGCAAGGGCGATACATAATGCTTCAGTACGCGCCAATGCTTTGTTTGTGTCGATCAATTGCGCGGCAATTCCGGGCACTATTTTGGAGAGCGAACTTTTTGGCTATAGCAAAGGCGCCTTCACAGGCGCCGTTAAAGAGCGTATCGGTAAGTTTGAGTTGGCGGACGGTGGCACTTTGTTCTTGGATGAAATAACAGAAATGGACATTAACTTGCAAGCCAAGTTGCTTCGCGTGTTGCAGGAGCGAAGCCTGGAGCGATTAGGCAGCAACCGCAGCATTAGCGTTGATGTGCGTGTTATTGCCGCATCCAACCGTAATCCAAGACAGGCAATTGCCGAGCAAAAATTGCGCGAAGACTTATTTTACCGGTTAAATGTGTTTACCATTGCCTTGCCACCGTTACGGGAACGGGGCGAAGACATTCTGCCTTTGGCGCATTTTTTCCTGAACCAACATGCCGGTAATTTTGGCTTTGAATATAACGGCATGGAGCCAGATACCGAGTCGTGTTTATTGGCCTACGGCTGGCCCGGCAATGTCCGCGAGTTGGCAAATATGATGGAGCGGGCAATTGTTTTGAGCGGCGGCAAGAAGATCGCTAGCCATCATTTGCCAGTCGATGTATTGGACTATCTCCACGATGACAAAGCAAGGCAACCATCATCTGCCCCAGTTGACAATAGCCTTGCCAGTTTTGATTTTAACCAACAAGTTGGGCAATTTGAGAAACAGCTGATCGAGAAGGCGTTGGTGAATACCGACGACAACAAATCCAAAGCCGCGCTGCTGCTGGGCATTAGCGAACGGTCATTGTGGTATAAAATTAAAAAATACGCTATTGGTAAAGATCAAGGTGATGGTGGCTATGCCGGTGCTTGAAAAAACTCGCTAAACAGCCGGTCATGGGTTTATAACGGCTCAGGCTTTGGCGCGGGTGATTTTTAGCACAATCGACAAATCTTTCAGGCGGCGCATAATCTTGGCAAGATGGACGCGGTTTTTAACGGTCAGGGTTATCAGGTCGACACTGACCCGATCATCCTGATCGACCACAGTGACATTTTCAATATTGGCGTCCTGTTCGGAAATGGTTGAGGCGATGGTTGCCAGTGAACCGCGTTGGTTGAGTATTTCGATGCGCAGATCGACAGCAAAATCGCCGGTCACATTAGGGCACCATTCCACGTCCAGCCAACTGGCGTGTTTTTTTCTGATCACTGAACGGTTTCTGCATTCGTGGTCATGCACCACGATGCCCTTGCCGGGATTAAAAAAGCCAATGATGGAATCGCCGGGGATAGGGCGGCAACACTTCGCCAAAGTGATCACCATGCCTTCAGTGCCCTTGATAATCAGCGGTGTTTTTTGGGTTTGGCTCATATCATCAAGCTTGATATGGGCATTGATATCGTCTTGGGTCAGGTATTTGGCGATCAAAAACGGCATTTTGTTGCCTAAGCCAATGTCTTCGAGCAGTTCATCAAAAGTTTTGAGGGACAAAATTTTAAGCAAAGCGTCTATGCGGGTTTGCCCGATAGCGTCCAGATGCAGGTGCATGGCTTGCAGCTCCTTATCCAGCAAACGCCTGCCTAAGATAATAGCCTCCTGTTGCTTGAAATGCTTCAGATAATTACGGATACTCGAGCGGGCCTTGGCGGTGGTGACATAATTGAGCCAGAGCGGGTTGGGCCTGGCCCATTGGGTGGTGATCACCTCAATGGTCACGCCGTTTTCCAGTTTTGTTTGCAGGGGCACCAGCTGCTTGTCAATACGGGCGGACACACAAGCGTTGCCCACATCCGTATGCACGGCATAAGCAAAATCAACCACCGTTGCCCCACGCGGCATTTTGATGATTTTGCCCTTAGGGGTGAACACAAACACTTCCTGTGGGAACAGGTCGATTTTTAAGTTTTCGATAAATTCCAACGAGTCCCCGGCCGATTGCTGGATTTCCAGCAAGTCCCGCAGCCATTCATTGGCACGCGCTTGGAATTTTGACGATTTGTCATCATCGGATTTGTACAGCCAGTGTGCGGCAATGCCTGATTCCGCCATACGGTGCATGTCGTGCGTGCGGATTTGCACCTCTATCGGTGTGCCGTAAGGGCCGATGACAATGGTGTGCAGCGATTGGTAGCCATTGGCTTTAGGTAGCGCGATATAGTCCTTAAAACGACCGGGGATGGGTTTGTACATGTTGTGGATGATGCCTAAAATCCGGTAACAGTTGTCAATACTGTTGCTGAAAATACGGAAGGCATAAACATCAAACACTTCTGATAAAGAGACTTTTTTGTGCAGCATTTTTTGGTAAATGCTATACAAGTTTTTTTCCCGCCCCGACACCTCACAATCCAGCTCGGCTTGCGCCAAACGGCTTTTGATGGAAGCTTCAATCGTGCTGACAATTTTGCTGCGGTTGCCACGGGCTTTTTTGACGGAACTCTGCAATACCCGGTAACGGAACGGGTACATGGCTTCAAAACTTAAGGTTTCTAGCTTATGGCGGATATTGCTCATGCCCAGCCGGTTGGCAATGGGCGCGTAAATATCCAAGGTTTCGCGGGCGATGCGGCGCTTTTTTTGCGGTGGCATTATCCCTAAAGTTTGCATATTGTGCAGACGGTCAGCCAATTTGACCATAATCACACGCAAGTCTTTACCCATGGCCAAAAACATTTTACGGACATTTTCCGCTTGCGCTTCGGCTTGCGTCTTACTGCCAATTTTGCTTAATTTGGTGACCCCATCCACTAAATCAGCGACTTCTTTGCTAAAAGCAATGCTCAGGTCTTTTTTGCTGACAGGGGTGTCTTCTATGACATCATGCAGGATGGCGGCCATAATGCCATTGGCATCCATACGCATTTCCGCCAGGCTGATGGCGACCGAAACGGGATGGCAGATGTATGGCTCGCCAGTTTTACGGAACTGTCCGGCGTGGGCTGTGGCGCCAAATTGGTAGGCCCGCACACAATCATTGACTTGGCTGGCTTCCAAGTAAGTTGACAAAACGCCGCACAACTGCCGTACCAGCAAGTCTTCGTACCTGTCTAGGGGTTCGGCAACTGGCGACGACATGGCGGCGGACTGTTAGAACAAAGGTTGTGGCGGCGTGCTGTAGTCCGTCACTTCGCCAGCGCGGTGCAGCAGATTAATGTTGGCTTCTGTGACATGACCGGCAGCTATCTCGCGTAATGCCAACACGGTATCCTTATCTTTGCCGCGTGGTACAAACTCAGTGGCGCCGTGGCTAAGCTGGCGGGCGCGGGTACCCGCCAAAACCACTAGCTTAAAGCGGTTTTCCACATGTTCCAAACAGTCTTCGATGGTTACTCTTGCCATTGTGATACCTAAATTAAACGGGCCTATAAAACCACGTTGATTGAAAAGCTATGGGAGGGGAACACATTATAAAGATAATGGCAAATATAAACCACCTTGTTATGGTTTTGCCGGAAAAATTTAGTGACCGTTGGCAGTTATTGCAGCTGCCAACAGTTTTGTTTACAGCGATTGGCTGATGTTACGCAAAGCAAGCCGTGCAGGTGGCTTCGGCTACGCTCAACCAACGTGCAGCGTAACACTCAGGCGTACTGCGTAACATCAGGTATTGGGTTTGTTTAAGCGCGGGATTTTAGGATACTTACCGCTGGTAGTTCCTTACCCTCCAAAAACTCCAAAAATGCACCGCCACCTGTTGATGTGTAAGAAATGTTATCGTTGATGCCATATTTGTCAATGGCCGCCAATGTGTCGCCGCCCCCGGCAATTGAGAAGGCGGGGCTTTCGGCAATGGCCCGAGATAAGGTTTCAGTGCCGCCACCAAATTGGTCAATCTCAAATACGCCCACCGGGCCATTCCAAACAATAGTGCCTGCCGATTTAAGTATTTCGGCGTAATGCTGGGCAGTGTCCGGGCCAATGTCCAAAATCAGGTCATCATCGGCAACGTCGGCAACTTGTTTCACGGTGGCTGCGGCTGTTTCGGAAAATTCTTTGGCGCATACCACATCGGTTGGGATGGGGATAGCCGCACCGGCCGCTTTGGCAGCGGCGATCAAGCGCAATGCTTCGGGTATCAAATCCGCTTCATAAAGTGATTTGCCCACCGGAAAGCCCGCCGCTGCAATAAAGGTATTGGCAATGCCGCCGCCAACAATCAATTGGTCAACTTTTTCTGACAACGATTCCAGCACAGTCAGTTTGGTGGACACTTTAGAACCACCGACAATGGCAACCAGTGGTTTGGTGGGGGTTTCCAATGCTTTGCCCAAGGCATCCAATTCACTGGCCAATAACGGGCCCGCGCAAGCAATCGGGGCAAATTTGGCGACGCTATGGGTTGAGGCTTGGGCGCGGTGTGCCGTGCCAAAAGCATCCATGACGAACACATCACACAAGGCCGCCATTTTTTCGCCCAAGGCATCGCTGTTTTTTTCTTCGCCCACATTAAAGCGCACATTTTCGCACAGCACCACTTCGCCGGGCGCAATGGTGACGCCTTCCAGCCAATCTTTTTCCAAACGCACCGGTTTGCCCAACAATGCCTCCAAGCGTTCGGCAACCGGCTTTAATGAGGATTCTTCATCGTATTGGCCTTCTTCAGGGCGGCCCAAATGCGATAACACCATCACCGCCGCACCTTTTGCCAAGGCCAGTTCAATAGTGGGTACGCTGGCTTGGATGCGGATATCGCTGGTCACTTTGCCGTTTTTGACCGGCACGTTCAAGTCCTGACGAATCAAAACCCGTTTGCCGGATAAATCTAAATCCACCATTCTTTTAATCGACATATTCAATGCTCTCTGTTGGTAAAAAATTAAAGGTCAGTGTTGCTTCCATTGGCTTGTTTCCATTTGATGGAACAGCCTATGCTGGCGGCTTGCTGGGCGGGGCCTACGCCTGTTGCGGAGATTTGCCGCATGGCCAAAAATAATTCGGGTATTGTATCAGCCGAGGTGGTTTCACCGCGACAGGCATCTAAGCGCCCCCGATACTGCAGGCTAAAATCGGCATTGTAACCAAAAAAATCCGGTGTGCAGACAGCCCCGTAAGCCTTGGCTACCGCTTGGCTTTCATCCAGTAAATAAGGGAATGGGTAGCAAAGCTGTTTGGCGATGCGGCACATATTATCAAAAGAATCTGCAGGGTAGCTGACCACATCATTGGGCATGATGGCAACCGAGCTGATGCCATAAGCCTGCAACGCCAGCGTGTCGCGGATAATACGCGCCCTGATGGCGGTCACATAAGGGCAATGGTTGCTGATGAACATGACCAGCAAACCTTTCTCACCCATGCACTGCCGTAAAGACCAAGTGCGCCCGTCCACGCCGGGCAAATTGAAATCAGGGGCGGGTTTGCCGAATTCACAAACAGGGGGCTGCAAAGCTGCCATACGGTCACCTAAAAAGTTGCGGTTGCATCGCTACTGTACAATAAAATATTCTGTTTTTATAGGTAATTAGTTGTCAATATAGCAAGCCTTAAGCAACGCCTGTAGCTTGGCAAGCCCCAATTGGCGGGCTAAGGCAATATTGCGCGCGGGGATTTGTTCCGCTTGCGGGTAATGGCTTAGGGCCGCTGCCAAGTGGTCTTCGCGCAGCAAATGCAACATGGGGTAGGGTGAGCGGTTAGTGAAGTTGGCAGGGTCGTCCTCGCTTGCCCCTGCAAAACAATAATCGGGGTGAAAGCTGGCCAGTTGATATATGCCCTGGTAGCCTTGCACCTGCAATAGCTGTTCTGCCAGTGCCAAAAAGTCCAGATAATCGTCAAAATGGCTTAGGTTTTGGCTGAAAATAATCAGCGTGGTGGCAATGGCAGGGTTGGCATCCAACAATAAACATTCGCTGATCAGTTGTTGCAGGCTATTTTCCCAGTCATGGGAGCGGTCAATGCTGAAGCGGATATGGTTGTGTTCCAGTTCCCGTTGCGCGAACGGGCAGAAATTATGGCCGATGACCACGGTTTTGAGCCAAGTTTGTGTGTTGGCAATGAGGTGTTGCTCAGTTGGTTGGGTCATGATGACAGACAAAGCACGGCACTTATCCGTTAAGGTTAAGGCGTATTGTAACGGCTTGCATCCAGAAGGTTAAGGGGATAATGGTTTAAATGATGCGGTACGGGAACATGTGCCTTGGTGATTAAGGCCAAAATCAGGCGGGTTATGGGGTGGGGATCGTAAATGGGTGGCGCTTATGGTGGGGCGGTGTATTCAGCGGCAACACCCGTTTGAACGGGTGTTGCCGCTTAATTGCAGAAGCGAAGGCTTAGCTTAGCGGGTACGGCGACGTTCTGACATCATCAGCATGATGCTGGACATTAAGCCCAAGCTCAGTGCCGCCAAGTTGGCATCAATTTCCGGTGCAGATTGGATGCCGCCACCGTTAATGCCTGGGCCTACTATAGGGCCGGGAGGCGGTACGTTGACACCTACATTGGTGAGTACAATGTTTTGGTCATTGTAGTTGTAATCGGACGTGCTGCTGTAAGCGTAGGTATACAAGGGTACGTTTGGGTTAGAGTAAGTGCCATTGGCGTTGCCATTAGTGCTGGCCTCGTCTTCAAAACCGACAAAAACACCGCTGACAGGGATTTTTGCGCCTAAATCAACCGATCCCGTCCAATTGCCATTGGGGTGTTCGTTACCAATCCGACCCACTTGGCTCGGGTCGAAGGCTTGTGAGTAGACATGCTGGTTGCCATCAACGTTTTGGCTGGGGTCGGATGACATTTCATACAGCAAGCTATTTCTGTTATCAGTGCTGCTGGTAAAGTTAGTGGGCTGACCATTGCTGTCGAGTTGCTGGGCGCTGACATAATAGTTGCCCCAAGGGTGTTCGGGGGTTGGTGGGCTATCAACTCTTGCTGAACCCCATATAGCATCAACCAAGGTCAATTGGTCGCCTGCTTTGACATTCCAGCTGACTTCCGAGCCAATGCTGGTAGTATCGTTGTTGAACACCCAGCTTTGGCCTGCCGTGTCTTGCTGAAGCACACCATTGACTTCCAAGCCTAGCATTTCAGAATAAGCCGCATCGGTGCCGGCAAAATAGCCATCCACTGTGCCGGTGTTGGTGGCGGTAAAGGTATAGCTGTCGGGATTGATAGTGCCGACATCTTGGTACAAGCCTGTTGGGCCAGCAGCCAACGCATTGCCTTGATGGGCTAACATAAGGGCTGGTACAACAAAAAGGTACTTAAACGGTTTCATGTGTAGCTGACTCCAAAACTGATGTGATAATTTTAATTTGCAGTATTTTTTCAGCTAGTGGATAAAAGCTTATGCCTTATTGTGTGCTGCTTTAACCAAGTGTGTTGATATGGATTAAGCCCAGCTGATAACTCACAATTATATGTAATTCGCTGTTGCTTGTCAAAATAATGTATTGTTTTTTATGGTCCCAAGCTAATTCCAAAAACAATGCGATAGAGGTGGATGAGGTTGTGGTGTAGCCTACAAAAATTCGCCGTAGCTGGCTTCAATTGGCTAAAATGGCAGCTTTTTAAGCAAAGGTTGGCGGGGCATGAAAAAAATACTGTTATTATGGTTAGGGTTGTGCCAAGCCGTGCTGGCGGCACCGGTGCTGTCGGTGACAGAAGCGGCGGCGGGGGTGTTTGTCCATTTGGGTGTTCAAGAATTGCCCGATACCCATAATCATGGGGCGATTGCCAATATTGGTTTTATTGTCGGTGACCGTTGCGTGGCGGTGATTGACACCGGTGGCAACCCGGAGCAGGGGGTGGCCTTAAAAAGAGCTGTCCAGCATGTCACCAACAAACCAGTGTGTTATGTGGTCAATACCCATGTGCATCCTGACCATATCTACGGCAATGGTGCTTTTAAAGGTGAGGGGGTGCAGTTTGTCGGCCACAAGAACCTGGCGCGGGCTATGGCGGCGCGCGGGGTGTTTTATTTGGCTAAGGCAGAAGCTGTGCTGGGGGCGAAGGTGTCCGCCAGCGATTTGGTGTCACCGGATATTGAAGTGACCCGCGTCACCAAACTGGATTTGGGCGGGCGGGTGTTGGAAGTGCGGGCGCACCGCACGGCACACACCGATAGCGATGTGTCGGTTTATGATGCCCAAACCAATACGCTGTGGTTATCCGATCTATTGTTTTTGCAGCATATTCCCGTCATTGACGGTAGCCTGAAAGGTTGGTTGGCGGAGTTGGAGGTGTTGGAAAAACAAACCTATACAACCGTCATTCCAGGCCACGGCCCGCTGGTCAACGACTGGCCCAAGGCCATGCAGCCGGAAAAAAGCTATTTGCAGGCGTTGCTGGCCGATATTCGGGCGGCGATCAAGCGCGGCGATTATTTGGAATCGGCACTTAATACCGTGGGCATTGCTGGCAAAGGCGAGTGGCTATTGTCCGATGAGTTCCACCGCAAGAATGTCACCACCGCCTTTGCTGAGCTGGAGTGGGAAGAGTAGGGCAATTTAGCCCATTATCCGGCGTTACCCTATCGGTTGTAGGAGCGGGCCATGCCCGTTACAGCCCCGCCCCTACGCTGCGTTATTGCCGCCTGCCATTAATAAATGACTTTCTGCTCTTTCAATAACGTATAAATATCATCAAGGCCCACTTCGTCAGTATTAAATGACAAGTCACCCGCGCCGCCAATACACAGGCAAATCAGCCCTGCTTGTTTAATGGCGGTGACCAGTCCTGCATCAGCGGATTCCAGCACGGTGGGCGCGTGACCGTAGTCAAACAGCTTCCGTTCCAATTGATAAGCCATAGCAAGGCTATTTTCCCCCGTCAATGCCACCGCAATGGCTTTTTGGCAAAAGCGTGCGGCACGTTCTTCGGCGCTCACCGGGGCTGCTTGTCCGTCATCGCCCGCACCAATGATCATGCCCGCCCCCACCGTGCCGTTGCTCAGCCGGTCAATGACAATGAATGAACCGGTGCCGTGGCTGGCCTTATAAGGGTCAAACACCACCGGCGCATTGACAGAAACGGTGCAGCAGCCAATTTCATTCAGTTGCAACGTGTTGGCATCATGATGCGCCATGGTGTTCACGTCGATACGGTGATGGATCAGCGGCACGGAGCCGGACACGCTGCGGGTGGCGAGCTTAAAAATATACTGGCGGCCCGGTGCCAGTGGCTGTTCGGTCATCCAAACGATATGGGCCTTGAATTGGTCGGCAATAATCGGTTCCAAAGCCTGTTGGCCAACAATCAAGTCACCACGGCTAATGTCGATTTCATCTTCCAGTGTCAGGGTGACTGCCATAGGGGCGAAGGCTTCATCCAAATTGCCGTCATAGGTGACAATGGATTTTATTTTACTGGATTTGCCTGAAGGCAGGGCCGTGATCAGGTCGCCTTTGTGGAAAACACCAGCGGCAATCGTGCCACAAAAACCACGGAAATCGAGGTTGGGGCGGTTGACGTATTGCACCGGAAAGCGGGCGTTGCTAAAGTTACGGTCGTTGGCAATGGTCACTGTGTTTAACGCTTCCATTAACGGCCCGCCGGTAAACCAAGGCATTTTTTCACTGGCATTGACCACGTTATCGCCATCCAATGCAGACATAGGAATGAACAGGATGTCGGTCAAATCAAGGTGTTCAACAAAAGCCAGATAGTCTGCCTTGATTTTATTGAAGGTGTCCTCACTGTAACCGACCAAGTCCATTTTGTTGACGGCGACAATAATATGCTTGATGCCCAGTAACGCAGCAATAAAACTATGCCGTTTGGTTTGGGTTTGCACCCCGTAACGGGCATCAATCAAAATGATTGCCAAGTCGCACGTGGACGCGCCGGTGGCCATATTGCGGGTGTATTGTTCATGGCCTGGGGTGTCGGCTATGATGAATTTGCGCGTGGAAGTGGAAAAATAACGGTACGCCACATCAATGGTGATGCCCTGCTCGCGCTCCGCTTGCAAGCCATCGACCAATAATGCCAAGTCAATTTTGCCCGCGCCAGTAGTGCCCGATTTGACACTGTCGGCTTGCACGGCAGCCAGTTGGTCTTCGTAAATCATTTTGGAATCGTGCAGCAAACGCCCGATTAAGGTGCTTTTGCCATCATCGACATTGCCGCAGGTCAAAAACCTGAGCATTTCTTTGCGTTCATGTTGCGCCAAATAGGCGTTGATATCAGTACTGATAAGATCGGATTGGTGGGACATGGTCTCTCTCTGAATGCGGTGGTTGGCTGGTTTTAATCAGGTTAAAAATACCCTTCGCGTTTTTTCTGCTCCATGGAGCCCGCTTGGTCATGGTCAATCAACCGGCCTTGACGTTCGGAGGTGGTGGTCAACAGCATTTCCTGAATAATTTCCGGCAACGTGGTCGCGGTCGATTCCACCGCGCCGGTCAACGGATAACAGCCTAAGGTACGGAAACGTACCATTTTCATTTCAATTTTGTCATCCGGGCCAATGGGCATACGCTCGTCATCGACCATGATCAACATGCCGTCCTTGTCCACCACGGGGCGTTCTTTGGCAAAATACAGCGGCACAATAGGGATGCTTTCCAGATGGATATATTGCCAGATGTCCAGCTCTGTCCAATTCGACAAAGGAAAAACGCGGATGCTTTCGCCCTTGTCAATTTTTCCATTGTAAATGTTCCATAATTCAGGGCGTTGGTTTTTAGGGTCCCAACGGTGGTTTTTATCACGGAATGAATAGACCCGTTCTTTCGCACGCGATTTTTCTTCGTCGCGGCGGGCGCCGCCAAAGGCGGCATCAAACTGGTGCCTGTCCAAGGCTTGCTTAAGGCCATCGGTTTTCATCACATCCGTGTGTTTTTTGCTGCCGTGGCTGAACGGGCCAATGCCTTGCGCCACCCCATCCTCATTGATATGGACAATCAAATCCCAGCCCAAGTCTTTGATATGTTGGTCACGGAAGGCGATCATTTCCTTGAATTTCCAAGTGGTGTCAATATGCATCAAGGGAAACGGCGGCTTGCCCGGAAAAAAGGCTTTTTTAGTCAGGTGCAGCATGACCGCAGAATCTTTACCGATGGAATACAGCATCACAGGACGTTCAAATTCAGCAGCGACTTCACGGATAATGTGAATGCTTTCAGCTTCAAGCTGTTTTAGGTGAGTCAATTTATAGTCTGTCATTAAAAAAGTCCGCCGGGATGATGGGGTCGTTTATCCGAAGAGAGGGAAATAGTGGTTATTCTATCTTACATTCAGCTCATAAGTGCAATCCTAGGTTTGGCAGCTTCTTGCAATGGATCAGCAAAACGCCCCGAAGGAGGGGGTTTAAACTTGCTTATTGAAGCCATTGGTGTTTCGTCCATGCCCTGTTCCCATCAGGCCTAAGGATGTGCAAGGCACGCATGGGTTGCAAGCAAGAAATCTTAAGGCCATTAGCCTGTATTCCTCATGCCTGCGGCAATAGCATTAATGGTACGCAACAATACTCGCAACGAGCTGTCCTCGCCGGTATTTTCATGAGATTCTGACCTAAGCCTGCGTAACAGGACAACCTGTATGTAATTAAGCGGGCCTAAATAACTGTTACGGCTGCGCAATGATGTGGCTAGCATCGGATTGTCCGCCAATAACTCATCGGCATTGACAATATCTAAAATCCAACCCACACAGCGCTGATATTCAACTGAAATCATGTTGTGAACCTGTTTGCCCGTGTCTCTGTTGACACATAAGTTGGCATATTGTCGGGCTATTTCCATATCTGTTTTACTTAAAGCCATTTGCACATTATTGAGCAGGTTGCGAAAAAATGGCCATTCATGATACATGTTTTGTAATGTTTTCAGCCTTTCCGGTTTTCCGGCACACCAAGCAAAAACACTGGTGCCGATTCCATACCAAGCAGGAAAGGTTTGCCTCGACTGGGCCCAAGAAAATACCCAGGCGATGGCCCGCACCGACCCCTTGGAGCGGTCTGCCTTTTTACGGTGAGAAGGACGCGACCCCAAGTTGAGGCGGCCTAATTCACTGACGGGTGTCGCTTCATAAAAATAATCAAGGAAACCTTCATTCCGTTCCGTCAAGTCACGAAAACTGTTTTCTCCAATCCTTGCCAACTCAGTCATTACTGAGTGATATTGTTGATGGTCATGGCTTGGTTGCTGGATCAGGCTAGTACTGGCTTTTATTAAACCAGTGATGCCCATGGTCAGTTCATAAACCGCTGTTTCCATATTGTTGTACCGGTAAAACAATATCTCCCCTTGCTCAGTAAACTTTATTTGGCCGCGGACGGTATCAGGCGGCTGGGCCAGAATTGCCTCATGGGTCGGGCCGCCGCCGCGACCGACTGTTCCTCCACGGCCGTGGAACAATCTGCTTGTTATGCCGTGTTCATCACATATTGCAATGATCTGCTGCTGTGCCTGATAAAGGTTCCAGGCCGAAGCCAGTATGCCGCCATCCTTACAAGAATCTGAGTAACCCAGCATAATTTCTTGGCGTAAAGCAGATGCCCTGAGTAATTCCTTGTAGACTGGAACGTCAAACAAGGTATTAAGGACAATGGCGATACGCTTGAGATCATCAATGGTTTCAAACAGCGGGCTTATACCGATAGAGCAATACCAGTGCCCTCCGATACGTCCCGCCAAACCTGATTGGGTCGCTAATAGCAGAACCTCCATAATATGGCTGGCAGCATGGGTCATAGAAATGACATAGCGACCAAAACAGGCTTCTCCCAATTCAGTGCGCATTTGCGCGATAGCCCGAAAAATATCCAATGTTTCTCTAGTGCTTTCAGAAAGCCTGTTTTTGTCATAGTGCAGTCCGTTGGGAGCGGCAATTGCCTCGCTGAGAATATTAAGTCTGCCCGTTTCGTCCAACTGCTGATAATCAATGCCTAGTGATACGTTCAAGATTTCCTCGACTGCTTGGCTGTGCCTTCCGGATTCTTGCCTTACATCCAATTGCATCAGATGAAAACCAAAGACATCCGCGAGCAGCATGATATCTTTCAAAAGCAAATCTGCAATTTCTTCATCACCATGACTGCATAACGAATTTTTAATCACCTTGAGATCGGCTATAAATGCTGAACAATTATAAATATAGCCAGTCGATAAACTGCTGCCGTTTGCAATCGATAGCTCTATCTGATTAAGGGACTGTTCAATACGATATTTCATAAGCGTGAGCTTATGCCGATACGGCTCTTGCAGATAGGGCCTTTCTATAGTTTGTGCAACAGCCCCTAAAATAGCCCTATCGGTTTCTAGGCTTAGCAAAAAATCGTCGGTTGGTTGGCATAAGCGATATGAAAATGACAGTTGATCACGTAAAGCATCCAATCGAGTGGCGTACTCCTGAAGTATGGTGCGCGACTGCATACGCAAAGCCAATACAGTGGTTTCTGGCTTGACATTAGGGTTTCCATCCCTATCGCCACCAATCCATGAACCGAAACACAAGAATTTTGGCACTTGGATTTGTGCCGCCGATGCGCCAAAAACATCTTGCAATGCCTGCTCAAAATTCCGATAAACCTTAATGGTTGCAGAAAACAAAGAGCTTGGAAAATATGATAATCCTGTTTCGATCTCATCTGCGACACCTAGGCTATGGGTACGAATTTCATCAGTTTTCCACAACAAATGAATTTGGCTTTGTAATGTGTTTTGAACCTCTTTACGGTAATAACCTTTAAGCCGTGTATTATCAAGTTTTTCGTAAGTGATAAAAATATCGCGCAACCTTCCCTTGATAGTCCGTCTCTTTGATTCTGTAGGATGTGCGGTTAGAACTGGGAGGTACAACAGTTCATTAAATAAGGTTTGTATTTGTTCGACGCTAACCCCGGATTGCTTGAGTGTCAATAGGGTGTCGTGGAATGAACCTTGCCAGTAATGTCCACCACTTTCAGCAAGCTGTCTTCTTAATTTTAAGGCATAAGATTCTTCAGCGATATTGACAAGGCTAAAGTACAGATTGAAAGCCCGCACCACCTTGTCTATAACTTCTGACGGCAATTTTTCGATGGCTTCCAGCAAGTCTTGTGATTCTGATTTTGATTCTGGTTTGAGGCTTAACTTATGAAAATCGTTCTGCAATTGTTCGACTATGGCAGTGATCTCTTGACCAGCAACCGTTTTGAGTTTTTTATCAAATAGTGATAAAAGCAGACGCTTGCTACGGGCAAGCTCTTTATCATCATAAAGGGTATGCATCGTTATATCTCCACTTGGTTAGGCTTGCGGTTAGCAATAGAAATTTCGTTACGATATTCAGTTAATAACTGAAACTGGCAAGTGTTCAAATCATAATCAAACACCTCGCCAGTTTCTATTTTGTATACCCAGCCATGTAACCTAAGTTCACCTTTGCTTAAACCTGAGGCGACAACCGGATGGGTGTGTAAATTTTCCATCTGTGCCAATACATTTTCTTGGATGGTGGCCATCAACAGAGCCTCTCCGTTTCTATCGGCATATTTTTCGGTAATAATTTGACGCGTAGAATCGGTATGGGAAAGCCACTGCTGCAACGCGGGCAAGTGCTGGGTGGAAGCCGGATCAATAACTGCATTCATAGCCCCACAGTGTGAATGTCCGCAGACAATAATGTCCTTGACTCCCAGCCCTGCCACAGCAAATTCTATCGTTGCTGCCTCCGCCCCCAGAAAGGCATCGTATCGGGGTACGATATTGCCGGCATTACGGAGGATGAACAATTCCCCTGGCTCGGTTTGAGTCAGCAGGTTTGGGTTAATTCTTGAATCAGAGCAGGTGATAAAAAGTGCCTCGGGAGATTGTCCCTGAGCCAGGCGTTCGAAAAGCTTGCGTTGCGAACCAAACAGTGTGTTCTGAAAATGGTGAATTCCTTCGATGAGTTTCTGCATAATTGTTCCCTTTGCCAAGTGAATTTACTGAGTGCAGTCTACCGTTGAATTTTTTAATAGTAAAATTGAATAAAACTAACATAAACATCGAAAAAAACGATGAATTTTATTTGCTTGGGCCGTCGACCAATAATTAGAAAAATTTTATGTGCCGAACTGTTGAAATATTGTTTTAAATTTAAAAACCATGTGCATGGTAGGGTGCTTGTTTGGTGGTTTGATCAGGTGCTTCGCTCAAAAAAGCGGATATCTATCAACTAAGCGGGATAATTAAGGCTGAAAAAAAGAACAAATGGCGAGGTGTTATGACAAATCAGCATCTTTAGCTGCTTTTGTCACAGGCATGTCCAGCAAGCCAAACAAGCGTGTCTGTGCCTGCTCCAGTATGGCCATTACTGCTGGATGTTTGATTTTGCGCTGAGCTGTAATCGCGTAGAACCGTTCGCGGACATTATCAATACGACCCACCATTTGCACGCCATATTGACGCTGAATTTCGCCCGCCACAGCAGTTGGTGCAACAAACAGCCCTGTTTCGGCCGCGGCGAAGGTTTTCAACAATGCACTGTCCTCTATTTCCGCTTTGATATCCGGACAAATATCTTCCATATCGAACCACTGGTCCAGTGAGCGTCTTAAGGCAGTGTTAGTTGTTGGTAAAAGTAAAGGTGCCCCGTTCAGGGAGCGGGGGAAATCGTCAATGTAATAGGCGGCTAAAGATGGCGCAGCAAATACCGCCACGCCACATTCCCCCAGTAAATGGTTAAAAACCCGCGTACCAGCCGCCAGTGTGGCGGGCACATCAGACAGGACCATGTCCATGCCGTGTAACATTATTTCAGCCAAAAGGCGTTCAGCCTTGTCTTCAACGCAAATTATTTTTACGGCTTCCCCCAAATTCAAGGCTGGTTCAAGCAGACGATGGGACATCAGTTTCGGCAAGGCATCCGCGATACCTACGTTAAACCGTAAACCACGTTCACCTAAGCGACCTTTTAGCATATTGTTCAATTCACGTCCCAATGCAAAAATATCTTCGGCATAATTAAACACCATGCGTCCAGTGTCCGTCAGCACTAGTTTTTTGCCCTCCTTGTAAAATAGCTTTTCACCGATAGCTTGTTCAAAAACAGCCAGTTGTCCACTAATAGTAGGTTGCGCCAGATGAAGCTTCTCACAGGCACGCGTGACGCTGCCTTCTTTGGCGACATGCCAGAAATAATACAAATGTTGATAATTCAGGCGTTCCATGGCATTTTTAGGGTAACAAGCGATAATAAAGGCGAGTTTCAGAAGAGGGTTTTAACGGCTGGCCATCAATTTTCCGGTCTGTTGTTACGAGGTTAAACGTGCCCCATTTTTCACAACAACTTTTGCGTTACAAGTCCCCGCATGCGCCAGCCGAGGCTTGTCGGACATCCCCGCCAGCATTCAACATTGTGTTATCGCTACCCTGTTAAAAAATGTATATTGGCAGATCGCTGCCAATCCCCAGTCATAAAGCTTGGCCGGAACAAACAATGCCGGGTCAACAGGGAGGCTTAGTTGCTTTTGGGGAACGCTTAGTAGTAATGTACAATAAAAATGCAGTTGGGTAAAAAATGCCGGACTGTTATGGAGTGTGACCGGAGGGTTGCCCGTTTGTTAATCAAATTAATCGCTAATTATTTAAGGAGTGCTGGGATCCATGAAAAATATTTTATTGGTTGCTGCTGCAATGTTGGTTTCGGGAAGTGTTTTGGCAGGTACTGACCACTATTTGCTGCGCGAAGGTAGCCATGTGCACCATTTAAAAATCACTACACTAAACGACGATGTCTATGTCAGTTCTGATGTCGATTTTGAACCCAATGCCACAGAAGCCGGTTCCCATAGCTGTTCCGCCGACATCAGAGGCGAGGCCAAACGCGTTGCTGACAACGAGTTGCTGCTGAAAAAGCATTCAGAAAGCGATGCCACGTATTGTGAATTGAAAATCCAGCTAAGCCCAACCGGCGCAAAAATTGAGCAATCTAAAGACTGTGATAATTTTGCTGCGGGTATCTGCCATTTTTCCAGCGACAATAAAGAGTTGGTAAAAATAAAATAATTCGCGGTGGCTATCGTTTTCCCTATCAATCCCCGTCATGAGCCGGTAATGTATGGTATTGGCGGGTGATTTTTAGGGTGTTCCAACAGCTTCCCGATATCTTTGCCTGGCGGACATCGGCTAAGCCGACATTGTGCATAATATGCAAAACTACGGTTTTTTCTTTACTTGCCCATCTAATAATATTTTAATAGTTCCAATTTTATTACCGTGAGATGAAGAATGGCTAAAGCACCTATTAAATCAGCCTCTAAAACAGAACCATCAAGTGCGCCCGAGCTTGAACATGATGATGAAGAGGTTTTTGATGGCGGTGATTTCCCGCTAGCTGAAGGTATGGTTGAAGATGAAACCATAAAAAGGGATGCCCGTAGAAAAATTGAGATTTATTGGGAAAAAAAACGCCTTCGTGAACAATTTGATGATTTTGACGAGTCCGAATTTGGCTTCTAATGCGGATTGCTTCGGCAGACCGGTTTTTTTACGGCTGTTGGACGTGTGCGTGTCTTTTGCAGCCGCGTAGCCTATGTCATGTGATTAGGCTTAGGGGCGGGGATGAGGCCATTTTGCCGGACGCATGAAAAAGTTGCTCGCATCATGGGGGGCTAGGGAAGAAAGGCGGTTACTATGGGGAAGTGGCGCTTTGCCCACCTCTTGCTAGAAGCGCATAGCACCACTGTGGTGGACGGGCCAAGTCCAAGTTGCTCTTAATTATTACTGGAACAGTCACACATCAACCGCTACCCTAGCGTGAATTTATGCAATTAAGTGCTGGATGGCGGAATCAGGTTAGCAATTCAAACCCTACCCGCCACAATCGCTTAATCCATTATTCCACTGCATCACCGGCAGCAATCTGTTTTTGTTCGGGTAGAGCCACCTCAACCTTCAGCAACGCGTAAGCCAGCGGCATAAAACGGGCCAATTTCGGTACAACTGGAATCGGGAAAGCTTTGCCCAATACAAAAGCAAACGAATTGTTCAGCCACGGCTTATTGGAATGGGCTTGTTGTAAGATAAATTTGTAAGCACCGTTTTCTAAAATGATGCCAAACTGTTCCGCCCATACTTCTATCGCTTCTGTTTCACCGTATAACAAGGTGTTCGCATAAACTGTCCGGGCATCCAAATCCACTGCATAATCGTGCACTTCTGCAATACCTTTCAACTTAAAATTAGCGACCTTAAGCACAATGGATTTAGGCGCCCATTTGACACCCAGTTTGATGGCAGCAATTAAAAAACGCATGGTTTACCCTTGTTAATTTTTATGAGGTTGATAGGGGACAATAACAAACTGCCAGCCACGTTGGTGACGGTTTATTGTAGCTTATTATAACCCCGAAAGGTGCAGGGCAAACCGCGCAGTTTTGTCGTGCCGAAGAATGCGCCGCAAAATCTTATTGCCCCCTGACAAAATCGGCTGGCCTGCCCATGCACAGGCGCAGATAAACCCTTGCGGCGGCAATGCCGTTGATGACGAAACAGGCGGCTATCAGCGCGGCAATCACTGTATATTCCTTACTGGCATAGTAAAGCAGCAAATCTTCGCCGATAAAAGCGGGCGAGATAGGAAAACAGATCAACCCCAAAAAACTGAAAAACAACAGCAACGCCAGCAGCGGGTTGGTTTCTGCCATAGCGCGGTAAGCAAACGGGGTGTCCTTAAACGTCTCGGGCTTCGGTAATTTTAACAGTACGGTTATCCCCAACAACCATGAAGGGATAATCCCGGAAGCGAAAAAGATAATTTCTTCGCTGGCTTGGGGTTGTAAAAACCAAACGGCAGCGCCTGCCAACGCAAAGCTGAGCGCGACTGCATTCCAAGTGCCGATAAAATTATGTTTTTGGCTAAAGGCACTTAACGAAGCGAGTACCATCGCCCCTGCCAAAGGAAAAGCGAACACGCTGGCACTGACAAATCCGCCTTGGTTGAGGATCAGTAATGAGCCAATCAGTACACCACCCGTCAGTAAGAGTTGCCAAAGTTTGCTGGCATTAATTTGCGCGCCGTATCTTTTGAGCGGCGACCATAACAGTGAACGCACCCATAATTCCAGATTGCCCTCCTGCAAGGCAAAGACATACAAGGTGTTTTGCAGCACTTCGGGGAAGCTGTCACGGATGGATACGGGCAAGCGTATTTTTGACGCAGGATTGGTTGGCGCCACATTGGTGTCTATGGCACCTTCCATCCGCAGGGCATGGGCAACAATCGAGGGTGACACCAATAGCTGGTAACAGCGCAAGAAAGCGTTGCCCAAAAAATGCACCAGTACTAAGGTTTCCAGGCCCAAAGCCAATTCCATGAACATGAAGCCGACTTGGGCAATGGATGCATAAGCCACTTGGCCTTTAATGTTGGACTGGGTCTTTTCCGCCAAACTGGCAATAATCAGGGTGGTGAATCCGATTAAAAACAGGATGGAACGCATCAGTATGTGGTAACTCCAAATCGGCATTGTGCGGAGCAGCAAAAATACCCCCAAATGCACCGACAATGCCCCATAAAAAATCGCACTGGACGGGGTCGGCCCTTCCATTGCCCTGGGCAACCAAAAGCAAAACGGGAACTGTGCGGACTTGCCCGCAGCAGCGATAAAAATCATCAGGGACATGACCAATAAGCCCAGATAGCTGGCGGGCTGTGGTGCAGTGTGTTCAAACAGCACGGTCAGGTTGCTGAAATGGTCGCTTTCGTGGAACATCTGATGGTTAAGCAACGCACCCAGCAAGAGGCCGATATCACAAAACCGGTAGACGGTATAAGCCCGCAAGGCGTTGCGTACGGGTTGCACGCGGTGCCGGTAAAAGGCGATCAATAGGAATGATGAGATACCGACAATTTCCCAGCCTGCAAACAGCATGTCAATCGAGCCGGACATCACAACAATGTTCAGGCCAAAGGCAAAACCAAAGATGGTGATAAAAAACCGTTTGTAACCCGGTTCACGATACAGGTAATTGCGGCAATAACGGACGATCACCGAGAAAATCACCCAAACCGCAAACAAATAAACGGCACTGACCCGATCCAGAAAAAACAACACAGGAAAATGGTAACTGCCCTGTTTGTAGAGGCTGAACAACTCGAACTCGTGGGCGGCAAAACCGGTGCTGGCCCAAACCGCCAGCAAGCCGAAGATGCTTAGCCCCATGGCATGGGTTATCCAAAATGAGATTGTTGCGATGGTTTTTTCTTTTCTGCCAAATAAGGTGATCAATACAATGCCGAGCAAAGGCAGCAATTCGCAGCTGAGTAATAATAGGTTCATGATGCTCTCTTAAATCAAATGGCAAAACGGGAAGCTGGCCCCTTATTGACGGTGTTCAGGGTGCGGCCATAAGCAAACGCGGCGTTTAGGTGGTTGCCGCCACTTTTGTGATCACATGCACAGGAATAGTCCGGTGTTTGCCGGTAAAGATGGTTTCCGCACAATTCGCCACCGGCGCAATATAATCCTCAGGCAGTTCGACTGCCTCCCAACCGCTATGGTGATAGAAAAACAGTTGGCGGGTTTCGGGGTGGCAAGCCACTAGGCGTACCCAGTTGTTGTCCAGCCATGCCATTAAGGTGGCGTCCAATTTGGCAAAAGCCAAATCCAGTATGGCAGTGGTTTGCTCAATGACAATCAATAACCGTGCCGGTTCATGCACCTCTATCATTTGCGATACTAATCCGGTACGTAGATCGCCTTCCACGCCGTTGGCAACGCCTAGTAGGCCGATGACGTTATGGGGCAGCTTGGTGCCGGCACCGTAAACGGAATTGTCCATGCGTGAAAAGAAATAGGACAAGTTAATGCCGCCACACACGGGGATAATGGCTGACAGGATTTTTACAATAATAGTGCCATCAGGGTCGGTATTGGGGTCGTATGACTGTAAAAAGGAACGCCTGTCCAAAAACAGGTTTTTGGTCAATTGGCGTCTGCCCACGATGGCATAGAGATTGTTGGAATGGTCCCATTCGGGGCGGGGTTCAAAGATGGACGATGCCCGCGCCTTGACATGTTCATGGGCATCATCATAGCTATTGCTGTCAGGGGCCAGTTCAAACCAGCGGCAACGTTCCCAAGCATTTTTATGTAATCCTTGCTGCATGGCTTTTTTAAAGGCCTCAAAATTTTCAGTCGGGCACCGCTCAAACAAATGTGGGTCAAAGTAGGTGATTTCATCACGGCTGGTGTTGTGCATGGCGCCGATAAAAAAACTCTGGTCGGGAATGTCTATGCCGCGTTCGCGCAGAAGGGCGCGGACGGCATCACTGTTGGCCATCCAGGCAAACGCCCGCGCATTGGGTGCGCCCGGCTTGCCCGCACAAGCGCCACATTCGTAAGCGGCGAAATGCGGGTTATTGGTGCTGCTGGAGCCATGTGCAACCACCACCACCAGTGGTGCAAAGTTTTTGGTCAGGCCAATGTTCCTGAGCAAGCCTTCCACTTTGTCAGCCATTTCAGTGAATGAAAAGCCCAGTAAGCGGCCGTCTTCGGTGGGTTCGTCATTTTCACGCAACAAATGCAAATGGGTTTGTGCGCTCACTTCACTGAGTGTCTTAAACCGCAACAGTTGCGCGCCTGGGCGGAACGTGTCCCAGACCATCTTGACCGCATAACCTAAGCCTAATAGTTGCGTGAACAGCCAGCCCCACAATACTGAATGCGATTGGACATGCAGATCGGACAGCCCATCAGTCAGATTGTGCTTGTCAACCGACGGTTGGGTGCTGGATTCCAGAATCAGGTGTTTAGGGCTTAAAATATTGGGGCATTGCGCCACAACGAAAGCATTGTCATAACCTTGGTAGAGAAAATCAATGCCGAAAAAGCCGGGGGCGCCGAATGTTTCAATGGCAGGGTTGGCCTCTTCCAGATAACGGCGTGCCGAACATTCGCGGTCGTCAATGCAGAAAAAAGCTTGTGCAATGGGTGTCACAGGGCTTTTTTGCGGTGCGGGTTGATCTTTTAACGCCACCATTAGCTCCGCATACCGGGAATATTCCATGGCCTCATGCCAGATTTGTAAGGTCAGGGGAACGCTGGCTTTGGCTTCGTAATCACTGAGTAAGGGAATGTTGCTCATATCGGGCAATTGCCGGACGGTATTGAAGCTATTGCCGAATTTTTTTTCTAAAATTGCCCATTCCGCCAACAGCTCAATAGCTATCAGTTCCTTAAGGGAAATGTTGCGTGGTTTCAACAGGGCATTGGGGCGCAGCTCAATTAGCCGCACCATGCCAGACCAGCCAGGATGCCCCAACAGCAACTCCAAAATATATTGCTCATACAAAGCTTCGTCGCCCACTAGCCGCTGTAAACAGGCCAAGATCACTTCATCAGGTGGCTTATCCAGCATATCTTGCGCCCATACTGTATCAAAGGGATACAGTGGCAACAGGCTATTTTGCGCCAACCGCCACACACAGGCCCAAAATGGCTCGTCTTTTTTACTGAGCGTCCAGCGGCTGATGCCTTGGTCAAGAAAATTGCCCAGCAACCGGAACATAATGGGGTGCACCAACGAATTAAGGTCAGTTTCCAGATGGCTCAGCCAGTGGTTGCGGATACCGTTGTTTGCCAATGATACTGGCGGATAATGCTGGGTATCATCTTCAATAAACAAATTGGTGCGCAGCAAAGGGTAGTGTTCCGGGGTATAACCGGATTGCCTGATAGCCCAATCAACCGCAAAATCTTTGATGCGGCCTTTTCGGTACATCGCCTGATAATCAGCCGCTGGCAAATAGCTTCTTGCACCGTAAACTTTAGCGGCTATTGCCACGCCTTTATGGAAGGGATGTTGCTGTACGGCGTGTAAAATGTTGTGATGGATAAAGTCCTTGATTGGACCTTGGATGGGCAGCCAACGGCTGACACGGTTGATGGCGGCATCAAGCTGGAAGCTTGCTGGGTGGCTGGAGTTTGCTACGGTCATGGCGGGGTCCGGTCAAGCTGGGCCTGAAACAGGCCCAGTCAGTTGATGAGTTGGGGCAGGATGGACACCCCAACAACTAACAAAGGGTTCGGGCGGCACTGGCCGCGTTTACCCTAAAAATGACATCAAGCCAAATTTTGCTTATTACGGCGTGCCGCCAATGGGTGGTCGGCAAAAGCTTCATGATATTCCATGCCAACAAACTGGCAGTGACCGCCTTCGGCTTCATAGTCATGCTGGAAGTCATGGAAAAACTCCATCATGGTATGGTCAAGCAAATACGCGTCGTTCAATTGAAAAATAAGGGTTTTGCCAGGCTCGAGAGCCATAAGGGCATCTTTTAACCCCAGTAGGTTGGAGAAAATGGCGGCACCGCGTATTTCAATTAACACGCTGTTATCGTTGGCAGGGGTGATGGCAAAATCAATTTTGAACAAATTGCCGGGTTTGACACCGCGTAACAAATGGATGATGAATTTGGTGACAATGCCAATAGCCACGCCCACCAATAAGTCAGTGGCAATAACGCCGACAATAGTGGCGACAAACATTACCATTTGTTCTTTGCCAAGCCCCATCACTTTGCCAAATTCTTTGGGCGAAGCCAGACGGAAGCCGGTGAACACCAATAATGCACCCAGCGCAGCCAAAGGGATGCTGCGGATCAGTGCAGGGAACAATGCCACGAACATCAACAAGAACAGGCCGTGGAAAAAATTGGCCCAACCGGTTTTGGCACCGTTGGTGACATTGGCTGAACTACGCACAATTTCCGCAATCATTGGTAAGCCGCCCAACAAGCCAGCCAGCAAATTGCCGGCCCCTACCGCAGTCAAATCTTTGTTCAGATCGGAATGGCGTTTATAAGGGTCTAGTTTGTCCACTGCCATGGCGCTTAACAGAGTTTCCAAGCTGCCCACCAAACAGATGCTCAGCACGGCGCCCCAAAATTCGCCCGTGGCGATTTTGCCAAAGTCAGGAAAGAAGAAGCTGGATGAGAAGTCATCGGAAATATTCACCAACAACTTTGGATAAGCTGTGCTCAGGTTAAAATAATGGCCCAAGGCAATGCCCACCACCACTACGATTAAAGGGGCGGGCACCATTTTTATGGTTTTGTTTTTAATCAGTGACCAAGCAATCAATATCGCCAGGCCGCTGAAACCGATAATGGCAATTTCCGGCTTCATATTCATGATGCCTTCAGGAATCTGGGCCATAGTGGACAGCAGGCTGCTGCCTTTTATCGGCGCACTGCCCACCACAGCAAAAATTTGCTTGGTCATGATAATGATGCCAATTGCCGCCAACATGCCATGCACCACCGATGCAGGAAAAAACGAGCTTAACCGGCCGGCTTTTAATAAGCCCATGACGATCTGGAAGGCACTGGCCACCACAATGGCGGCCAAGGTGTAACGGTAACCGACCATGTTGTCACCATTGCCCAAGGACTGCACAGCCCCCAACACAACCACAATCAGACCGGCGGCAGGGCCATTGATGGTGACAAATGAACCACTCAGCCGCGACACCAGCAAGCCGCCGATAATAGCGGTGATGATGCCTGCTGAAGGTGGGAATCCGGAGGCTAAGGAAATCCCCAAACATAACGGCATAGCAATTAAAAATACCAAGAAACCGGACAATAAGTCACTGCGCCAGTTTTCTTTCAAGCCAGCCAGACCCGTTTTGGGTAAGGCTGATAAATTTGTTTCACTCATGATTTGAACCTTATAGTGTAGTTAGTCAAGCAGTGCAGCGGTTGCGCGATTTAAAACAGCGTCCTGCATATGGTTATTAAAGCAATTTATATGCCATAAGCATAATATTTGTAGGCTTATTGATTTTATGTGCCAACCGGCTGAATTTAGATCAAACATTAAAACCACACAACAGCCATCGAAAAATATTACCCCCAACGTTTGGCTTTTGCATGGTTGAAATGCACCACTGGCTTATTTTACCACCACACCACCCAAACAATGTTTTGGCAGGATTGCGGGCTAGGCCATTTGCCCAAGTGGCTGTAAGCCATCATTGCCAACATAAAGAATCGGCTTGGCTATTGTGCATAGCAACTTGAAACGTTTATTATCAGCTTAAACTATTTAAGGGTTGGCAAGGCACTTTAAGCAGAGTGCCTTGCCGTCAAGTATGGCTAATTTATGATGAACGAAAACACCAACCTGCATATCCAAGGCTATCGGCAATTAATCAAGTTACGGACGGCGCTGGCTATTGCCCAAGCGGTCAGGCTGACTTCAACGCTGAAACAGGAAATTGAAGAGACTGTATCGCAAGACCAAGCCAAGCGCGTCACCTATTTGACCACCTTGTTTTCACGTATCCATCGGGAATTGTTTTACGATTGGAAAGAACAGGCCAATGTCAGCCACCGTCCCGGTACTATGCCCGACCCCGAAAAACGCACCCGCTTCCGCGAAGCCATTGAAAGGCTGGTGTTGGATGATGGTGATGACAATAGCGCCACCGCCATTTTTGATAATAATGGCTTTGTCATCCGCAAGGAAGACATCGCTGAACGTCTGAGTGCGTTTTATCAGCGGATGCGATTAGTCCGGCCATTCCATTATGGCAACCATATCACCTTGGATTTTTTCATGACCGCCTTGGGCAACCTGCCTGCTTTTAAAGCCGTATACGAGCCGGGCATCGATTTCCGCCGATTGGATGCCAGCGACCCCATGGCCCTGCATGACCTTTACAGCCCATCGGCGGCGGTGACGACGGCATTCCGCCGCGCTCTTGACCCTTCTCGCTGCAAAAGCCTACAAAACTTGCCCAATGATTATGGCAAATGGCAAGAAAACAAAAAATTTATCTTTGGCATCCCTTTCTTGTCGCACCGCACTAGCGACGGTATTGAATGCTTGGTGTCCGTTAACGGCGGGCTGGTGCCATTGGACAGCATCCGCACCGAGCTGTTTATAGCCGGCAAACATTTGGCGGACTATCCACTCAGTGCCGCCAGTCATGTGATTGCCTATTTGCCTGGCACAGAGGCCTTGCGCCAGCCTGGCAAAAACGAGATTGATGGCATCGTCATAGAAGCGGGTGGTGTGGCCCCGTTATTTTGCTTGGACACCAACATGCTGACCGGATTACGCTCGCCGGGTCATTCCGAGCTGTTGGACTTGCTGCGCCAGTGCGAAGGTGAAGGGGCGCAGATTTTTGATCTGGCCAATAATGAACCCTTAAAAGCCAAAATGCTGTTGGCGGCTTCGGAAGATTTTCGTTTGGTGCGTGCTGTGGAAATTGCCTATGAACGGCTGGATAAAATCACCCGAAAATTGGAAGCTGCCAAACAAGCCATTTTTCAGGGCAAAACAGCCGATGCCCACCCCAAATTATTTATGTCCATGGGTGGGGCCGGTTCCGGCAAAACTGCCGTGGAAGAGATAGCCGCCGCCCAGTGCGGTGATAATTTTGTGATCGCTTCATTGGATGCCTTCCGCCAACTCAGCGATTTATATCAAGTGCTGACAGCGGCAGGCCACCACAGCGATGATTATATTTATGTGGAACCCTTTGCCAATCGGCTGCGCGGCTTAGTGGCCAGCCATGCGCGAGAGCAATGTATCAATGTGCTGTACGATGGCACCGGCATCCCCTACAAGCCCCGCTACGCCACTATTGTTGAGCACTTTAAGGCGGCCGGCTTCCACACCCAAGTGACAGCGGTCGATGCGTTTATTGTCAAGCCGGAAGGCCGTGATGATGAATTGCCCCGCTCAGCAGTGATCACCAGCGTCAAAAAACGTTTTGCAGAAACCGGCAGGGCGTTGCCTTGGGTGGTGACGGTGGACAAACACTTGCGTGCACCCACTTCATTTTTAGCGGCATTGCAGCATTTGGCTCTCGAAAAAATTTCCCTGTTTGCCAATGATGGTGACCGCGACCGCCATTATTTGGTCGCCGAAAGCTTCACCTTTGCTGATGAAGAAATCCGCATGTTGCACCGCCACCAATTGCTAGGCTCATTGGCTGGCTATTTCAGCGAACTCATCAGGCAACGCAGCGATTCCGTGCTACGGCTAATCGCCGACGGGGATAGTGCAAAACTGGATGCGTTACTGGAGCGCAACCCATTGTTTAACGAGAGCAATATTGCCTACCAAATATACAGCAACAAATATGGCCACCGTGTCCTAGCGATATACAATACTCGAAGGCTAGTTGATTTTATTGAAAAAAGGCAACTTAACCCCAATGCTTCCGGGGAGCTTGGCTTGTTGCACAAACCGGAAACATTGGCATTTCATGTTGACATCCATTGTAAGCAGCCTTGGCTCACGCGCCTGCAAGATTCGCCTTTGCCTTAGCTGCCAATGGTAAATATTGCTGGGTCTTTGTCTCAATAATATTCATACTGCTGTAAGGCATATTGTCTTAAAATAGCCACGGAAATGGCATTTTAGTGCTTAACAACAGCCGCGCCAGATTTGCCATCTGGTCAATTGTGCCTTTTACCGCTTCAAATTTTTGTTAACAGCCAAGGAAACCATTAAATGAACAAAAAAGTGACAAAAGCCGTTTTTCCTGTTGCCGGGCTAGGCACACGTTTTTTGCCCGCTACTAAAGCGGTGGCTAAAGAAATGTTGCCTATCGTCGATAAGCCATTAATGCAATATGCTGTTGAAGAAGCTATGGCAGCAGGCATTGACACCATGATCTTTATCACTGGGCGCAGCAAAAATGCCATCATGGACCATTATGACAAGGCCTATGAGATGGAAGTGGAATTGGAAGCCCGTGGCAAGGATGAATTGCTGAAAGTCTTGCGTAGCATCCTGCCATCACATATTTCTTGTGTGTTTATCCGCCAGCCGGAAGCGCTGGGCCTGGGCCATGCGGTTTATTGCGCCCGTCCGGTAGTCGGTGATGAACCGTTTGCGGTGATCTTGCCGGATGATTTGGTTGAAGATGGCACACGTGGCTGTATGGCGCAAATGACCGCGCTGTATGCGGAAAAGCAATGCTCCATTTTGGCGGTCGAACGGGTTGACCCTTCACAAACAGGCAGCTATGGCATTGTTAAAACCGGCGAAGCAACCGGCTCGTACAGCCCAATTGATTTGATTGTAGAAAAACCAAAACCCGAAGTGGCCCCGTCCAATCTCGCCGTTATTGGCCGCTACATATTGAATCCCGCCATTTTCGACAAGCTGAAACATACCGGACGTGGCGCGGGCGGTGAAATACAACTGACTGACGGCATTGCTGACTTAATGAAAGACGAGCAGGTATTGGCTTTTGAATTTGAAGGCACACGTTATGACTGCGGCGCAAAACTGGGCTTTTTGGTCGCCAATGTGGAACTGGGACTATTGCATCCTGGCCTGAAAGACGAGTTTGCCGCTTATCTGAAAGCGTTGGCCGCTTCAGGAAAAATTTAGCCCATAGTGTTGTAAGCATGGAAAAGACGACCCTCAGGCCAGCCAAGATTGCTGGGGGTTGTCAATTTCTTTTTATGGCGCATTTGCCCGTCGCCGGGCTTGGTCAGAAATATCCGCAATTCGGATGCTTTTCAGTGCGTGACAAGATGGATTGCCCTTTTCTATTCACTGATGTGACCAGACACGTTGGCTGCGCGTAGTCGAAGCCATGTACGGCTATGGCAGTTGGTTGTAATGCCCTTCGGCTACGCTCAGGGTGCGTGCGGTCCGACTAACACCATGAGAACGCGTACCGCCGCATTACCCAGGCAACACGCTGTTTTGCCTGGGTTGCCAAAGTGGGTCTGGATAAGACAAGGCGCAATACTGGTTTGGGCCCCGCTTATTTTTCCAACAGCTCCAATTTGCCTGTTTTGCCATTCCATTCATCAGCATCCGGCAAGGCATCTTGCACATTAGTGATAATCGGCCAAATTTTGGACAGCTCTGCGTTTAGGGCGATGAAATTTTCTTGTTCTTCCGGCACTTCATCTTCGGCAAAAATGGCGTTGGCGGGACATTCTGGTTCGCACAGCGTGCAGTCGATGCATTCATCCGGGTCAATGACCAAAAAGTTAGGCCCTTCGTGGAAGCAGTCGACCGGACACACATCGACACAATCAGTAAATTTACATTTAATACAATTTTCAGTGACTACAAACGCCATAATTATTACCGGAAAGGTTTAAAAGAAATCAAAATCAGGGAAGCATCTTAGCAGAAAGGCGCACCCCAATGAATAGCTATTGTTTGGCAACGGCTTTAATAATTTAATTGCAGGTACGCAAAGGTCAAGCCGTGGCTGGTTGCGGGCATGGCCCACTTTCAATGTGGACTGGCTTCGACTATGCTCAGCCAACGTATTTATCTTGCTTAACCGGCTTCTTCCCTGGCTTTTTTTAGGGCTGCCCGGGCTTCTTCTTGCAGTCGGCTGTCGGTATAGGTCATAGCCGAGCTGGGGGCAGCGGTCAGGGCGCGGGTAAAATATTTTTCCGCTTCTTTAGGCCGATCGTTGGACAATAAAAAATCGCCATAGAAATAATTGCTGTCTATGCCATTAGGGTTGATTTTTAAGGCATTTTCCAACAGTGCTTCGGCTTTGCTGTTATCACCAAAGGCTATCGGCCATTTAGGGGTTTTGTAATAAAGAGTGCCTAATGTGACCAGTGCGGAACCGTTCAGCACATTAGGGTCAATAGCGATGGCTTTTTCCAACAAATCACGGGCATCCTGTATGGCATCCAGTGCCGATAACGGGCCAAGGTGTTCTGCTTGGGTGGCTAAGGTGACGGCTTGCCAATATATAAGGGCTGGCTGACCGGGATGCTGTTCGGATAACGTGGTCACCGATGCCAATAACTTAGCGTAAGCCGCTGACTGCTTAGGCTTGGCGGTGTTATAGTAGATTTCTGCCCAGCTTTGCTCAATTGCATTGATGGTGTGTGCCATCGGGCCCACAAGGGTTTCTGCCCGACAAGACATACAGAGTAGCAGCAATGCAACAAAAGTTGTTTTTTTCATACAGCTACTATAGTGCAAATCCATCTTGATTTCAACAAGTGGGATGCTGAAAATCTAATGCGCTTTAATATCCGGTGCGATTGTCAAACAAAGGCACTGTTTGACCGGCACAGGGCGACGCAAGCTAAAGCTGTCCACGCCATTGCGAATACGGGTGGCGTATCAGGTTATTGTTGTAATAGCGCAAATCGTCGGTCACTTCCTGCCCTAGCCAAGGTGGTTTGGGAAAGTCTTCGCCCACGTGGGAAAGCTCTATTTCCGCCACCAACAAGCCTTCATTGTCGCCTTCAAATTCATCAATTTCCCAAATATAGCCTTGGTAGTTGACAAAATGGCGGGTTTTTTCAATCAGCGGGCGTTGGCATAAGTTGGCGATCATTTCATCGGCATCTTGCACGGGGATTTCATATTCATATTCGTGGCGATGGGTGCCAATCACCGCGCTTTTAATATTCAACCAAGCTTGGCTACCGCTCATCCTAATGCGTATTGAGGTGGTGGGCAGGGCGCTGAGGTAGCCTTGCCGATAATGGCAAGAATGGCTGGTTTGCTCGCGCCAATCTGCGTTGGCAAGCAGAAATTTATGTTCTATTTCAATGGCCATAGTAGTTGATGATGGGCAAAAAACGGGCATAAAAAAACCGCATTTAAGCGGTTTTTTTATTGCTTCTTATTGGAGGCTGCGTCCGGAGTCGAACCGGACTAGATGGCTTTGCAGGCCACTGCATAACCGCTTTGCTACGCAGCCAGGGTAGTGAAAAAAAAAGCCGCGATTATCGCGGCTTTTTGTACTCGTTGGAGCGGGAAACGAGATTCGAACTCGCGACCCCAACCTTGGCAAGGTTGTGCTCTACCACTGAGCTATTCCCGCTTAATTGATTTGTGTATTTTAAGTATTTCTTGTCAGACGGTCAAGCTTTTTTTTCGGTACAGCATTTACTGGACATCTATGCCCAGCGCCCAGCCATCCCTGCCTTTGCAGTCACCTTCGTCCATTTGTACTTTAGCAAATGCATTTTTTTTGCCGTACATGTCTTGCAGAGCCAGAATGGTGACAGGTGTGCCTTGTGCGATATGTTGGCAAGAGCTGCTTCTGTCCGCTTCTTCGGTGTCATCATAAGCTTCCATGGCACCGGGAACGGGGACTAAGCGCACTGTTGCACCCGGATCATAAGCATTGGCACTTTTTAACACATATTTTTGACCCACCACCAAGTTTTTCATGACTGGCCCTTGCAGTTCACCTTTGTCATCGCCGCCGCTGACCATCACGATAACCAGCAAAGCCACAACCGCACCTGCCGCGCCAAAAAACACTTTAGGGTTTTTTTCTTTCAGCTCCAGCAGTGAAGACAGGAAATTTGCACCGGCGGTTTTCGCATCATTCGCAGGAGCGGCAGTTGCTGCAGCCGACACGGCTTCTTCAGTTTGGTTGCTGTTTTCTTCATTGCTCATCTTATGTCCTCACCATAAATAGTTTTAATTTTTATTGTTTCAAACTTTTCTTACAGCCAAGCCGTGCCATAAACGGCAACAGGCCAAGCCTTTCGGCTACATCATCTTGCAGTACTATTATAAAGCGGGCATTTTGTTATGACCCACCCAATCACTCAAGTTACCACGACTTAGAATCTTTTCAAGTGTTTCATGCAATTTATGGCAATTTAAAGGTTTGCCCATAAAAAAGCCATAAGCAGACAAGCTATAAACGGTAAGCTCAGGGTACGTTGCCAAATTATGCCCAACCGCTTGGCGACAGCAAAGCCCGAATAGTTTATTGATGGTGCAGTGGTGGTTGCCAATGGAAACGATTGAAGCGGCAACCCGCCCGACAATAACACAACGCATTAAAAATTTTGGCGTCCCGAAGACGATTCGAACGTCCGACCTGTCCCTTAGGAGGGGACCGCTCTATCCTGCTGAGCTATCGGGACACATTTCAAAGCTTTATTCTACCACAAGTCATAGCGACAAAAGCCGCGCATTTCGCTGGCCTGTTGAAAGGAAATGGCTACTTATTAAGGGTAGATGACTTTAGGTTTGAAGTAAGCGGCAGGATATTTGGGGTCAGCCTCATCTTGTGCGGCGGTCGGTTCCGGGGCGGAGCTGGCCTGTTTTTGTCCGGCCAAGTCTTGGTCGAAATAAACCACTTTAGGCTGGAAATTGGCGGCCGGATATTTTGCGTCGAATTCGCTGGCTGCCGCAACAGGTTCTGGGCTGGCAGTGGCGTCCTTGTCGATATAAATCACGCTAGGCTCAAAGTTAGCGGCCGGGTATTTTGTGTCTACGGCGGCTTGGGCGTTCAAGGTTTGGGTCAGGGCGGCAATTGCCAAGCCAAAAATCAAGGTGTTTTTCATTATTGTTGTTCCTCTTGAGGATGATTTAAGGTGTTGTTCGCCGGGGGCAATCATGAATCCGGCTTTTTAGTTGGGCCTAAGTATCACATTAAGCGCCAAAGCAGTGGCAAAGTATCGAATATTTTGCTTGATTTGGCAATTGCTTTCCTAGCGGGGCAGGCGGGTTTCCCCGCCCCTAAAGCAAATTTTTTATGCAAGCGTATTGGGTTAGCAAATGTTGCCTAAAATCTTCAATTTTTTCATCCAAATGGCGTTGGTTTCTAGGTAGGGTGACAAGAATTTCGCTGACAATTTGCATTGGGGCGGCAGAGGTGAAGACCAGCCGGTCGGCAAGGGCAATCGCTTCGCGCAAGTCGTGAGTCACGAATAGCACGGTATGCGGACGTTGTTGCCAGAGCGATAACAGTAATTCCCGTACTTGCCGCGCAGCCGGTGCGTCCAATGACACAAACGGCTCATCCATCAGCAACAGCTCAGGGTTTGCGGCAAAGGCCCGGATAATGGCGACTCGGCGGCTCATGCCCAACGACAAGCGTTCAGGATAGGTGTGCCGGAAAGCGGACAACTGCATAGTGGCAAGCAGCGCATCGATAACTTGCAAGTCTGGCGTATACTGCGCCAGCTCAAGGTTTTCTTGCACGGTGCGCCACGGTAGCAAGCGTGGGTTTTGGAACACATAGCCGATTTTGGGTGTGTGCGACGCTGAGCCAGCTTGTATGTTGCCTTGGTAATCAGAGTCAAGCCCCGCCAAAATATTCAGCAACGTGGTTTTGCCGCAACCCGACGGGCCGACTAAACAGACAAATTCGCCGGGTTGTAAGCGTAGGCTTAAATTGGCAATCGCTTGGTGTGGCGGGTTGCCTCCCGCAGCAGGATAACTTTTGTCGGCAATATGCAACTGTATAAGGGTCATCGGCGCCATTGTTGGGCGGTTTGCTCCAAGGGCTTAAGGATTAGCTGTTCGATAAGCTGCATGACCACTATAAAGGCGATAGTGTAGGCAAGGATGCTGGCGACATCAAATAGCTGAAAATACAAATGCAATTGGTAGCCCATGCCGTTACTGCGTCCGAGCAGCTCGACAATCAGGATGATTTTCCAAATCAAAGCCAAACCGGCCCGCGTCGCGCTCATCACAAACGGGTATAGTTGTGGCCAGACGACGTGGATTAACGTTTTGCGGACACCAAACTGGTAGCAGTGCGCCATTTCCAGCAAATCCTTGTCAAGCACCCGCGCACCTTCGCGGATGGTGACGATCACGTTCGGCAACTTATTGACAACCACAGCAAAGATAGCGGCAGATTCCACTAGGCCGAACCAGACATAGCACAAAATAATAGTGACCAATGCCGGAACGTTAAGCAGCACGACTAGCCAGTGACTGAAAAAAGCATCGGCTCTGGCATTGCGTCCCAGCACGATACCTGCCGCGCAACCCAGCGGCATGGCAATGCTAAAACTGGCTACCAGCCTCAGCAGGGTTGCCCCCAAATGGTAAGGTAATTGCCCCGACAGCGTTTCCCGCCATAGCACTTGCGCCACTTGATATGGCAAGGGCAGGTTGCTGCTGTCCAGTAACAACGCCAAACCATGCCAGAAGCCCAGTAATATCATCAAAGAGGCGATGGGCAAAAGCGTCTGTAAACGGTTCACTCGATACGGCCCACTATAAATTTTGGCCAACGGCCATTAGGCTTGTCCAGCTAATCTTGGACAAAACCCTAAGGATGAGGTCAGCAGCAACCATCGCCCGGTAAGCGGGTGTCGGCAGCACTATTCCGCGGCCCAAAATGTACCCGGTTGCAAGCTAGAGCCGCCCGTTGCGGGCTGTTGGCCTGACACGCCCAGCAGAGGATACAGGCGGGCTGCCGCTTGTTGTTCGGAAGTCCCCCAGTGTGCTACGCGGCCCTCGCAATAGCGTTGCCGTAAAATCTTAAGTATGGCGGGGTCGGCTTCTTTGGTCAATGGCTGAACGCTTAGCCAAGCGGCATCGTCAGTGCATAGCTGGTTTTTGGCTTGTCTGCTCGCTTTGAAAAAGTCTGACAACGCGGCTTTATGGCTGTCCGCCCAGCTTTGTTGGAACACAAAGCCTAAAAACGGAATAGTCTCGTTAACACCAATGGCTTTTAACAAGCCTTTACCATCAATGATTTGACGATAGCCTTGGGCTTCCAGTTTGGCGGCAAAATGCCAATAGTTAAGCACAGCATCAACGCGGCCTTGTTTGATTTGTTCGTTGATTAGCGGGGGCGCGCCAAAGGTCTTTTCAACGCCCCATGACAGGTCGGTTTGTTGTTGCTTGGCAGCCGCTTGCAACAGCAACCAGTTTTTGTCCAACTCTCCGCCAGCAATGCCTAAGCGTTTGCCTTTTAGCTCCTTAAGCGCATGGATGGGGCTGTCCGCCGCCACCATCAATGCCCCCGAAGTGCTTGAATAAGGATAAAAACTGAGTTCCACGCCCTTTTCGCGCATGGCCGAAACCCATAACCAATCAGAAACAATGATATCAACCGCCCCTGATTGTAGGGCTATCTTCCCAGCTTCGGCATTGGCCAGTGGATAAATTTGTATCTGGAAATTGGCATCGGGCGGCTGTTTTAACACGGACAGCTCCCATTCCAACGTGCCTAAAGCCTGCACACCGATGCGTAGCGTGGGGGCGGTGTCCGCCATAGTGCAAAAAGAAAATAACCAGCAGGCCAGTAAAGGCAAGCGTCTAAGTTTCATGGGGAGTCCGTTGGCAAAAGTGATAACGGTCTATTTTAGCCGTGTGGGCTCAACAAGGGCAATGTTTCTGATGCCAAATGATGCCAGTCGGCCGGACAAATCCAATGGCTTATAAATTGTGCTTGTGCGTTCAGCTTGCGTTAAGAATAGGTGGCTCAAAATTAAAATACACAGTGAATCGCTATGCATTGTACAAGTTTTGTATAGATATATCTTGACAAGGCAAAAAAGCATTGGTACACTAGACGGAAATAAATAATATACAGATTGGGTTTAAATGGTCGTCTGGCCTAACAGCCCCGCAAGCTTTGTATCGTGTTCCAGTGCCATTGATTATTGGTGATGTCGGCCAGCCGGTTTCGCATTTAAGTGGTGGCTAAATTTTTAGTGCTTTCTGTTTACGGGGATATAAGGAAATGGCTTATCTAAGTGAATATTTTTCAAAGCAAAGCGTTGTGGTTGCCAATAAAGGCAGCGGCAATGCCACCGTGCTGCCCTCGTTTGATGGGCTGGCAGTGCCTGAAGTGGTGGCGTTTGATGCCGCCGCGGACAACGCATGTGTTGCTCCTGAAGTGCCGGAGCATGGTAATTTTCAGGTGGCGCGTCAGCTTACCGAAGAAAGAACCCAATTGATCCACTCTTTATGCTGCTTCCCCATGGTGGCCTTGTGGCTGATGAACGAATACGACACGGGCGCTGATAGCGGCGATGCGTGCCAAGACGAAGAAGCGCTTTTGCCTTCAGAGCAAGCAGCCGTATTGAACCGCATCAAAAAAAGCTATCTGTTGGCCAGCCAAGAATTAGCTAACAATGCCGCCAACGATCCCGCTTATTTGGCAGCCAAGCATAACCTAAGCATAGCCATGCGCCAGTTTGCTTTCAGTTTTGAAGATTTGACGCGTTTGGTTGAGGTGATTGTTTATGCCTACAAATACCGCGGCCTGTCTGTGCAGCCTGGGCAACTGGAATCGCCCAAGCAGCGTGACATTGTCTTCAAAAGATTGGAAGGGCTACATCGGCGCAACCGTTTGGCCGGTGCCAAACTGGCAGAATTGTTCAAATCCATTGACCTCAGTGGTCACGACGAACAGTTTTTGTTTTTGTCTGGCATGGAAATGCAAAAACATTTTCTGGACATTGTGTTGGCGGAACACCGTTGGCTGGGCTTGCGCCAACAACTCGCCGCCGCCAATTCACGGCTGGTGATGTTTATTGCCAACCAATACAAAGCTGGATTTTTAGATTTTGAAGACCTTGTTCAGGAAGGGCAGGCAGGGCTGTTAAAGGCGGTTGACCGTTTTGACCATCGCCTCGGCTTCCAATTCTCCACTTATGCGGGCTATTGGATTAGGCAGGCCATTTCCCGTGCTTTGTCACGCTGTGAACGCGTGGTGCGGGTGCCTTGTGGACAAGTTGCCAATATCAATAAGATTTACCGATTGAGGGAACAGTATATTTTGGAGCAAGGCCGCGAACCCTCCATACAGCTTTTAGCGGAATATGCAAAGATGAGTTGTGATGAGGTCGATGCCCTATTGTCCATTTCGCAGACCTCCTTGTCGTTGGAAGCCGCCGATGATGATGGCGAAGCCGCCTTTGCCCCCATTGATTTTTTGGAGCAAAAAGTGTTCACCCCGGCATTCAGGGAAATAGCCCAAACCGATCTGCAAAGGCTATTGGGAGAAGCTATTGAGGGCTTGAATCCGCGCGAGGCACAAGTTATCCGGGGGCATTTTGGCGTGGGTGCGGAGCATGAAAAAACCTTACAAGAAATAGGTGTTGAGCTCAACCTGACCCGCGAACGCGTCCGGCAAATCCAAGTGATCGCCCTTAACAAGATAAAGCAAAACTTGGGGCAGGAACTAGCCAGTTTTTTATAAACACACCATGTATGTTAAATGAATATTAAGATGTTGTTGTCATTAGTCCAGTTTCTGTTATTTTGGACATTACCAATGGCAATAATATGAAATGGGCGGCGGAGGCGTCGAATTTTGACTGGTACAAATCGTTCTAAATTACCGCAACGCTAAATAAACACGGCCGTGATGAATGGTCAGGAGATGAAAGCATGAAAAAAATTATACTAAACACATTGCTTTGGAGCATCGTGTTGACCGGTGCATTTATGATATACAACAGGGTCAACATGGAACCTCCCATGCAGGATTCCCTAGCCTATTCCGAATTTATAGCCAAAGTTAAAAATGGCCAAGTGTCGCGAGTGGAAATAAGCGGGCCATTAATAAAGATACGTACCAATGAAGGGCTGAATTTTGAGACATTCAACCCCGGCGACCAGCATTTGATTGATGATCTGTTGGGCGCCAACGTGCAAATCAGGACTGTGCCGCCTGTCCAGCAATCCCTGTTCATGCAAGTCTTTATATCTTGGTTCCCCATGTTGCTGCTGATTGCCGTGTGGATCATTTACATGCGTAAGATGCAGCAAGGCGGTATGGGTGGCAGCAACGGATTTGGCAAAAGCAAGGCCAAAATGTTGGAAGAAGACAAAATGACCGTCAAATTCGCCGACGTGGCAGGTTGTGAAGAAGCCAAGGAAGAAGTTGAAGAACTGGTGGATTTCTTGTCCGACCCGCTTAAATTCCAAAAGCTGGGCGGCAAAATACCCCGTGGCATCCTCATGGTCGGCCCTCCAGGTACCGGCAAAACATTGTTGGCACGCGCCATTGCTGGCGAGGCAGGGGTCAAGTTCTTCACTATCTCAGGTTCTGACTTTGTGGAAATGTTTGTCGGTGTTGGCGCATCCCGGGTGCGGGACATGTTCACCCAAGCCAAAGAACACGCCCCGTGCATCATATTCATTGACGAGATAGATGCAGTGGGCCGTCAACGTGGTGGCCCCAACTTTGGCGGCGGTAACGACGAACGCGAACAAACCCTGAACCAGTTGCTGGTGGAAATGGACGGGTTCAACGGTAACGAAGGCGTTATTGTGATTGCTGCCACCAACCGTGCCGATGTGCTCGACAAAGCCTTGTTAAGGCCCGGCCGTTTCGATCGCCAAGTCAACGTAGGCTTGCCTGATGTGCGTGGACGTGAACAGATACTGAATGTGCACATCAAAAAAGTGCCTGTTGCCGCAGATGTTGAGCTGAAATACATAGCCAGGGGCACACCGGGTTTTTCCGGTGCCGAATTGGCCAACGTAATCAACGAAGCCGCTTTGTTTGCCGCCCGCGCCAACAAAAAAGAAGTGTCCATGAGCGATCTTGAGAAAGCCAAAGACAAAATCTTGATGGGCGCGGAAAGGCATACCATGGTGATGAGCGAGGACGACAAATTGTTGACCGCTTACCACGAAGCAGGGCATTGCATCGTTGGTCAGCTGTCGCCCGATCATGATCCGGTTTACAAAGTCAGCATCATGCCAAGAGGCCGCGCATTGGGCATCACCATGTTCTTGCCCGAACAAGACCAGTACAGTGCCAGCAAGCGCAAACTGGAAAGCCAAATTGCCAGCCTGTTTGGTGGGCGCATTGCGGAACTGATGATTTACGGCGGCGACCGTGTCACCACCGGCGCTTCCAACGACATAGAACGCGCCACCGAACTGGCACGCAACATGGTCACCCGCTGGGGCTTCTCAGACAAATTGGGGCCATTAGTGTACGGCGAAGAAAACGGCCAACCCATGATGGGCTACCCTGGTTCACAAGGCAGCAAAGTGTCCAGCAACGTTGCCCATCAGATTGACGAAGAAATCCGCGCCGTGATAGACCGCAATTACCAACGCGCAGAAGGTTTATTGCAAGACAACATCAGCATTCTGCACAAAATGGCCGACGCGCTGATGAAATGGGAAACCATAGATAAAGACCAAATTGAAGATTTAATGGCGGGTCGGGACCCAAAGCCGCCAATGGATGATGGCATTATGCCCAGTAAGCCATTGGTTGTAGTAAAGCAGGAAAAAGTTGAAACCAAAGAAATTAAAACCAACATCAACAAAAACAGGCCTGCCGGACAAGTTTGAGGTGCGCTCATTCAAGGGGGAAGTGTGGAATATCTGCACTTCCCCTTTTTTTATGCTGATTAATCGGTGCGTGCATAAAGCGTAAAATCGCCGTTATCTGCCCATGCCCTTACTGTGTAAGCCTATAAGTTCCGCATCGTTCTGCCGTCAAAGCCTCAATAACAGGCCGGCTATCAGGCCGGACACCCCGCCAGATAAAAAATGCCTCAGCCGCTTGCTCCACCAACATGCCTAAGCCGTCCAGGCTTTTAGCCGCCCCGTTTGCCCATCCCCAGCGCACAAAGGGCGTGGGTGTATTGCTGTAAGCCAAGTCATAACAACAGCCTTGTTCTGTCAGTATACTCAGCGGCAAAGGCGGTAATTGCCCGCTTAAACTGGCCGAGGTGGCATTTAAAATCAAGCCAAACTGTTGCCCATGCAAGTCCCCGAAGCCACAACCCGTGATGCTGCTGCCGCCCGATTGGAACTGCTTCGCCAACGCAACCGCTTTATCCGTTGTGCGGTTGGCAATAACAATGGTGGTCGGATTCTGCTCCAGTAAAGGGGTAATAATGCCACGTGCGGCACCGCCCGCGCCCAACACCAAAATATTAATGCCCGCCAAGGCAACGCCGTGGTTGCCGGTCAGGTCACTGACCAACCCACAGCCATCGGTGTTATCGCCCAATACTGTACCATCGGCTTGTAAGGCCAAGGTATTGACTGCTTTTGCCTGTTCGGCACGTTGGCTTTTATGTGTGGCATATTGCCAAGCCAATTCTTTTAGCGGCACGGTGCAGTTAAGCCCCAAACCGCCTTCGGCGAAAAACTGCCCGACTGCTGCGGTGAAGCATTCGGCGGGTACCTGTTGTGCCTGATAGTCAATGGCTTGTCCGGTTTGTCTGGCAAACAAGGCGTGGATTCTGGGGGACTTGCTGTGCTGGATAGGATTGCCAAAAACGGCGTAACGGTCTTTCCGGCTCATGCGGGTTGCCTTACAGTATGCAAATGTTCGGCAACGGACTTGGCAAAATAGGTCAAAATAGCATCACTGCCTGCCCGTTTGAACGCCAGCAAAGACTCCAGTATCACTGCTTGTTCATCAATCCAGCCATTCTGCCCCGCCGCCTTAATCATCGCGTATTCGCCACTGACCTGATAAGCAAAGGTCGGCACGCCAAACTGGCTTTTGCAGCGCTGGATAATGTCCAGATAGGGCATTCCGGGCTTCACCATCACCATATCAGCACCTTCTTGTAAATCGAGGGCTATTTCGCGCAGCGCTTCATCAGTGTTGGCGGGGTCCATTTGGTAGCTGTGCTTGTTGCCCTTGCCCAAATTGCCCGCCGAGCCAACGGCATCACGGAATGGCCCGTAAAAGCTCGAGGCATACTTGGCAGAATAGGCCAGAATGAGCGTGTTGCCATGCCCTTGAGCTTCCAGCGCTTGCCGGATTGCCCCAATACGCCCGTCCATCATGTCTGAAGGTGCGACAATATCGGCCCCCGCTTGGGCATGGGACAATGCCTGTTGCACCAGTACCGTAATAGTTTCATCGTTCAGCACATAACCATCGGCATTGATCAGGCCGTCTTGCCCATGTGTGGTGAACGGGTCTAATGCCACATCGGTGATCACGCCCAGCGCGGGCAGCGCTTGCTTTAAAGCCCGTACCGTACGCTGCACCAAGCCATCAGGGTTGTAAGCTTCGGCGGCATCTTCAGACTTTTGCCCGGCGGCTATCACCGGAAACAAGGCAATCGCAGGAATACCAAGGGTATAGGCACATTCCGCCTCAGCCAACAGCAAATCTAAAGATAGCCGCTCGACGCCAGGCATAGAACTGACCGGTTCGCGTAGCCCCGTGCCTTCCATGACAAACAGCGGATAAATCAAGTCGTTTACGGTCAGCTCATGTTCGCGCATCAGGCGGCGGCTGAACGGGTGGCTACGCATTCTTCTCATGCGTACCCAAGGAAATTTGGTGGTATTATAATACATGGGCCAGTGACTGATTGGGTTGTGAGCAGCCAGCCAGTTGCGGCTGCATCCTTATAGTAGACAGCTTATATTTTATCAGAGGGGTTTATGAACGCTAGACAATACATGGTATTTGCCATATTTGCATTTATTTTAGGCATCATGCCAGTTGCCAACACAATGGCGGATAATTTGTTGCCGCCACAACAAGCCATTGAACAAGCATCTTCACAACTGCAAATCCGCTTGCAGGATAAGGATTTCACCAAAGATTTTGCCAAGATCACCCAGTATGTCAACGAAGTGATTTATCCGCATACTGATTTTGAGCGCATTGCCGCCTTGGTCTTGGGCAAAGCATGGAAAGCGGCCACCCCTGATGAACGCGAACGCTTCAAGACAGAATTCCAAACCTTATTGGTGCGTACCTATTCCCGCGCTTTTGTCGAGTTTAAGGAATGGTCGGTGCGGTTTTTGCCGTTGCAAATGGAAAACGGCGAAACTAAAGTCGTGGTTAAAACCGAAGTGTTACAGCCCAACAACAAACCCATTGGCGTCGACTACCGCATGTTGCTCGACAATGGCGAATGGAAAGCCTACGACATCATTATAGAAGGGGTTAGCTTAGTGACCAATTACCGCACCACCTTCAGTGATGAACTGCAAAACAAAGGCTCACTGAATGCAGTCATTGATAGCTTGGCGAAACGCAACGCAGAAGCCCTGTCCGGCAAACCCGTCAGCAAATCCTAATCCAAGCGCCAGCACAAGCCACCGTTGCCCATTATTGCGTAGGCGGGTCGCGCTGCTCATGCCCTCGCGGTAAGCCTATGCAACCATGATAGATTACCAACCCCTCTACACTGGCTTGCAATCCGCCCAAGCCGACGCTTGGGCGGCACAATTGCCACAACAGCTGCAAACCGCTTTTGACCCTTCAGGCCATGGCAATCTCCAACAATGGCAAGCCATTCTGGCGCAAATCCAACGCCCTGCAACCCAACACCGCCAACTGGACCAAGACACCGTCACAATAGGCCATGCCGATGACCTCGCCCCCGCCTTGCGCGCGCAATGGCAACAGCAACTGAAAGCTTTCTGCCCGTGGCGCAAAGGCCCGTTCGACCTGTATGGCATCCATATTGACACCGAATGGCGTTCCGATTGGAAATGGCAACGCCTGCAACCGCACATTGCCCCGCTCAAACACCGTCTGGTATTGGATGTCGGCTGCGGCAATGGCTACCATTGCTGGCGTATGCGGGGTGCAGGGGCAAAAATGGTGGTGGGCATAGACCCCACCCTGTTGAGTGTCATGCAATTCCAAGTGGTCAGAAAACTCTACGGCGAAGCCCCCGTATATGTGCTGCCGTTGGCATTGGAAGATTTGCCGCAAGGCATCAATGTTTTCGATACGGTATTCTCAATGGGCGTTTTGTATCACCGCCGCTCACCTATCGATCATCTGCTGGCGCTAAAAGACTGCCTACGCCCCGGCGGCGAACTGGTATTGGAAACGCTGGTGATAGAAGGCAGCGCAGGCGAGGTGTTGTTGCCGGAAAACCGCTACGCGCAAATGCGTAATGTTTGGTTTTTGCCCAGTTGCGACACCCTTGCCCTGTGGCTTAAGCGTTGCGGTTTTATCAATGTCCGCTTGGCCAATGTCAGCACCACCAGCACCCAAGAGCAGCGCAGCACCGAATGGATGCCCTTCCAATCGCTCAATGATTTTTTAATGCCCGGTAACCCGCAATTGACCCTTGAGGGCCTGCCAGCCCCCAAACGGGCCATTTTTATTGCCAATAATCCATGATAATTTATTCTTGTTTAATTGCCAAAAGCTATAGGGTTATGCCACTGCCCACAGCTTACCCAAACTAACCGCCAACCCACCTGCCCAGCCCATGCGCCAACACACTGTGCGCCATCATATCGAAAATAGCCCCGTCATCGGCGTATTTATCATCATATTTTTCATCAACATGCCCCCGCTGGTCATAAGCGGCTTCAATAGCTTTGCGGATTTGCGGCCTGTACACCTCATGTAAAAAATGCGTTTTGTCCTTGTTGAGCTGGATGGTCAAGGCAATGGTTTTATCCCGCTGTTTTTCTTCGCACACTTCCCGAATAATCAACGCTTCTTCGTCACTGATCGGGTATTTTTCCTTAATGCCATCAATGGTGGCCTGTATGGAGGCTTTAGCGACCGGTCTGGCTAGCGCACCCTGACCGCCGCCGCTGCCGCGCGGCTCCCTTATTTCGCCGGGCTGGTTGTCGGTGGCACCCTGATAGGTCACATTGGCTTTCACCAACCGCACTTGGCTGATTGCCGCCATCAATTCCGAAACGTTCCCCTCTTTTATCAATTGCGGCTGGATAAACTCGGCAAACAGCACAAATTGCTCTATAGCGGCGTGATAATGGTAAAAACTGCTCAAAAAATTAAAGGCTTTCACCAATTTTGCCAGCTCATAGACATAAGCCTTACGCGCTGCGCTATCATCATAGCTATCCAAAAACCGCTGGCGGCAACGGTTCACTTCAGTTTGTATATCGGCATCTTGCCCTTGCTGTAGCAGCTCCACCAAGCGGCTGGCATCGCTATCGGTAAAAGGCCCGCGTTCAACAATGGCGCGGTACAGCGCAATCACTTTTTGTTCATCCGGCGCGGTCGCTTCATAAGGCGAACCCTTGCGGTACTTGTTAAAAGCTTTCAAAATGTTAGCGGTGTTATTGGTAAAATCAAGCACCACCACCTTGCTTTTGCCCTCATAACAACGGTTCAGCCGTGACACGGTTTGCACGGCATTTTTGTCCATCACCGGCTTATCCAAAAACATCCCCGCCAATAACGGCTCGTCAAAACCGGTTTGGAACTTGCTGGCAACCACTAAAATACGGTAATCAGCCTGTTTAAAGCGCTCTTCAATCCGCTCCCCAGGTTTTAAGCCATTTAGCGGATGCTCCCTGATTTCCTCGTTGCTGTCCCTATGGGTAAACTCGGAAAAAGCATACAACACCTTATAATCCAATTGCTTTTCGGCAATCTTGGCGGTCAGCAAGTGGTAATATTTCAGGCCCGCCAGCCGTGACGAAGCCACCACCATCGCCTTGGCCTGACCACCAATCAACGGCTTAACCTGCTGCTCAAAAGCCCGCAAGATCACCTCGGCCTTATATTGGATCAGCCCGTCATCCTCAAAAGCCGCTTGCTTTAACAGCTTGCTGACAATGCCCTTAGGGTAAAGCCGTTCTTCTTCGCCGCTGGGTATGCATGGCACATGCAAGTTGTACAACGTCTCATAGCTTATAATCTGTGCCGCCACATCAACAATATAACCCTCGGCAATGGCCTCCGCCTCGCTGTAGGTGTCAAACGCCTCGCCAAACAACTTGACCGTGGCATCGGTCGGCGTAGCGGTAAAGGCAACAAACAATTGGTTGGGCGCGTGCACTTTCAGCACTTCGTTAAAGTCATCAAAGCTATCTTGTGCTACTTCAAACCGCTCTTGCGAACCTTCCTGAAACGGCAGCCGGATGGCACGGGCGTTTTTGCCCTCTTGCGAGCGGTGCGCCTCGTCAATCAAAAAAGCCACGCGCACAGATTTTAAAGCGGCATCGGTGCGTAATAAATCGGCTATCTTTTGGAATTTTTGGATGGTGGTGACAATAATCGGCTTACGTTGCCGGATTAGGGCCATTAACTGGCTGGACTTATTGGCATAAGCCATTTGTGCGGCAAGATGGTCAAAACAATCCAGCTCAGCACGGACATTGTTATCCAAATTGGTGCGGTCGGTCAGGATAAACACCATATCCAGCAATTTGCTGGCCGTTTCAGCCTGATACAGGCTGTGCAAACGTTCCGCCAGCCAACTGATGGTTAAGGTCTTGCCCGACCCCGCCGAATGGTTGACCAAATATTTTTTGCCGATTTGCCCAGTATCGGCAAAATAAGCTTGGATATCCTCACTCAGCTTATCCACCAAACGCGACTGATGATAGCGCGGAAACAGCGTGTAAGCGGGCTTGCCGTCATGCTCCGGCACATAAACCAAATAAAAGCTTAAGGCTTTCAGCAGGTTTTCTTGAGCCAACACGTCCCGATAAAAAAACTCAACCGGATATTCGCCAGCGTTTTGCGGCTGGTTGCTCAGCCCCGCGTTATACCAACGGAAATTGCTTGGCAAGCGTGGGCTGGTTGCCACCTTAATATCAGCGGTATCCATAGCCACATACAAAAACGGCAAGCGAAAAATATTATCGTTGTGGTTGCGCTCGTTAAACTGCTGCACGGCATCATGCACAGTTTGGTTTTTGTCGTGTTTCAGTTCAATCACAACAATCGGCAAGCCGTTCAGGAACAACACCAAATCAGGGCGTTTGCCGTCCTTAACCAGCAATTCTGGCTTAAACTGGATACGGTTTTGCAACCAATGCGGGTTGGCAATGCTGTCACGGGAACGCGGTTTGGGGTAAAACAACTGGAAATGCTCGCCGCACACCGTCAAGCCATTGCGGATCAGCAACCATAAGGGTTGCCCCGCCAAGGCCTCCTTTAACGCCTTGATGATCTCGTTGCCACTGTCCGTCCCGTAATTGACTTGCACACGCGCCAAAGTTTCCGGCTGGGTGGCACGGATAAAGGCCAGCAACCGCGCTTCTGCAATATAAAATGTCCGCTCGGTAATAGCCTCAGCGGCCAACAGCGTGTAGCCGTGCTGAAGCTGAAGATACTGGATAAGATGGCGTTGAAATTTAGATTCGGGGCCGTTGTCGGTCATCTTGATGCCTCAATTTCGCGTAAATGGCTTTCTGCCAATGCCCACGGCAAACGCCGCCCTTTTCGCTGCATACAGGCATAGGCATTTCTGGCAACCTGAACGCTAATCACGGAGTGCCTCAGCATTTCCGCCACCAACCACAGCGTCCCTTTGACTTCAATAGCTTCCTGCTCGGCGGCTTTCCTTAAGTTCTGATCGCCTGTCAACAACGGGCAAGCTTGCTGCTTTGCCAGCACCAACGCAAAACAATCATAGCGGCTAGGCTGTTTATATTTATTAACCAACAGTTCAACGTCCGCCATTGATGCAGGGGTCAGCTCGCCCAATTGCAGGCCCAGTGCCAACAAATAGCCGTGGTCGGCCGCCAATTCATCGGCAAATAACATATCCGGCACTTGCAATTGATAGGGCAACCTAAACAACTCGGCGATTAAATCACCGTCTTCCAAATCAATCAGTATATTGGCATCGCTAATGAGTAACGGGGCCAAAACAGTCTAACCGCCGTTGTTGATGGAACTTAGCCACCGACAAGCCCAATAACTCAGCGGCTTTTGACTCGGTAAAATAATTTTCTGCCAAGGCACGGTACACCAACTGCTTAAATAAAAAGCTTTGCTCGGGGGGATAGGGCAGGCGGGGTTCTTGTGTCCGCCAACCGTTGCTGCTGAACTGTTTGCACATTACCTGAAAAGTGGCTGGGCTAATAATGTCCGACTGCAAGGCGCGGAACAACACCCCCTGCATACTTAAGCCAAATTCATGTTTCAGCATATACAGTTCATTCAGCTCAAGCTGGTGGCGATGCGCGCCCAAATGGCCTATCAGGGTTTGCTTGGGCAATAAAAACGCCCCCGCGAAACGGTTGCAAAGCTTTTCTTCCTCCGCCTGCAACACGTCTTGCAAGCGGTTCTTTAACAGCAAATGCCCTAGCTCATGCGCCAAGGTAAAACGCTGGCGGTCGCCCGGCCAGTTTGCCCCCACCACCACCAACGGTATGTTATTGATGCGCCCCGCCAAGCCATCGAATTTATGGCCCGAATCCACCGTGCTGCCAATCACCATAATGCCTTGTGATGCCAGCGTGTCCATCAGTTCGGGGATGCAGCCTAAGCCCAGTTGCCAAGCTGCGCGGAGGTTTTCGGCGACGGTTTCAATGTGTTCGGCGTGGGTCACCTGTTCAGGCAAGCTGTCTGGCAGGGTAAACGGTCGGATTGGCGATTGCGGATATAAGCCCAGCAACTCATGCCAGCGTTCGGCTTGGTCAACAATATCGGCTTGTATTTTAGCCAGGCTTTTTTGTGGCAAGGCACTTTTCTTGCGGTATTCAATGCCTTCAATGGTCAGCGTTTGCGGGCGAAAAAAATACTCGGTGCGTACCCCTAAAATGTTGGCGAGCTTAATCAGTTGTGCAGACGAGGGCTTTTGCAGTTCCTTTTCAAATTTGTTGAGGGTGGTATGGCTCAAGTCCGTTTGTTCGGCCAATGCCCGTAAGCCCAAACCCGCCGCCTTGCGTGCGCGGTGCAAACGTTCCCCAATCATAAAAAGCCCTGTCAGGTTTACAAAATTAAAAATATTTCTGGTTAATGTAAACCTTTTTGGCGGGTTTGACCAGCCTGATCGCGCTGTCAGGCATAACCAGCCAGCCTTTTTTTACCGGTCACGCACTCGTAAATTAGTGATTTTTTATAGGCTTGCAAGGTGCTGATTTGTTGGTTCAGGTTAGCTTTCAGGGTGTCTAGGCGTTGGGTTTCTTGGTCTAGGTGGTCGGCTATGGCTTGTTGTTCGGCAACAGGGGGCACACATAGTAAAAGCTCTCTAATTTTTACCAAATGTAAGTTTGTAACAGAAGTTTTTTTGCTGTTTTCTGTTATTTGCTGATTAACTACATCACTTTCAAAAAAATATGAAAAGTAATATGAATCAATACTTGGCAAAGGCTTAATTAAGCATAAGCTTACAAATATGCTAAATTCCCAATCCCAATCTACAACTTTTGTTATTCCAATTGTTCCGTTTTTAGAAAGAAGAATATCCCCTTTTTCTGGTTTTGCCCGTTTAGTTAATTCTGTATGTTCATCTCGAGTAATGAATTTCACTTTTTGTAAATCAATATACTTGGCTTGTATGTCTGTCACACGTAAAAAAGGGACACCATTTTCAACATAATTTGGTGTGAAATGTGTACCATCAACAATCTGTTCGGTAAGGTACTTTAGTTTACAAGCCCGCCACCCTAACGGAATATCACCCAACCACTCCACACCCGAACCAATCAACGGCACGGTGGCATCCAAGCCTTTAGTGACCGCCTGATAAATGACCGACTGGCGCAAGGCATCCAGCGTTTTGATTTGTTGCTGCTTGATGGCGA
>Ga0316224_1000452_pt1 | contig 58306 bp, 59 predicted proteins | sample TBH18013metaG_FD_206254 | JGI IMG/M metagenome (GOLD analysis project Ga0316224, IMG submission 206254) | Freshwater microbial communities from Trout Bog Lake, Wisconsin, USA - TBH18013 | ecosystem: Environmental > Aquatic > Freshwater > Lake > Hypolimnion/Profundal zone | place: USA: Wisconsin... | reverse complement strand
GACGTACGAATCGCCTTTGTCGTCCCATAAATATTCATAGGTTTCCCGGTATGATCTTATGGCTATATCCAGCAACAAAGGGATATCGCTCTTATTGCATTTTTTAAATTTTAGCATCAATTATATATTTGCCCGAAAATAAGGAAAATAACCACCGCTGCCGCGAGTTTAGCGCAGCGTAACTCGTGGTAAAGCATGCGGAAAGCTTTCAGCTTTCATTAAGTTTTATTAAATTGATCCCATGAGCCGAAATTACAAATTCCACAACCAGCAAGGCCTTTACTTTGTAACCTTTACCGTAGTAAAATGGATAGATGTGTTTACAAGAAGGGAATATAAAGATATATTGGTGGAGAGTCTTATGTTTTGTATTGATAAGAAAGGACTTGAATTATACGCCTGGGTGATCATGAGCAACCATTTACACCTGATCATCGGAACCAAAGGCAAACCGATGGGCCGTATTTTGGGGGATATCAAAACACATACCTCAAAAGCAATAACAAAGGCCATTAGTGAAAATATGCAGGAAAGCAGGCAGGAATGGATGTTGTGGTTTTTTGAGCGCGAAGGCAAAGCAAATCCCAACAATGAAACATATCAGTTTTGGCAGCAGGATGAGAGTCATCCCATTGAATTGTGGAGCAGCGAAGTAATGGACCAGAAGCTGGATTATATTCACAACAATCCGGTAGTTGCCGGCTGGGTTGATGCGCCTGAACATTATCTTTATAGCAGTGCGAGGGATTACGCCGGCGGTAAAGGGTTGATTGATATTTTATTGCTTGTGTAATGCAGGTGTAAGCTGGAAGCTTACGCCATGCCGTACCACGAGTTACGCTGCGCTAAACTCGCGGCAGCGATGCAATGGCAGCGATGAAACAAAAAAGGACATGATCCTAAAACCATGCCCTCTTTAAAGCGAAAAGTCTGAAGCTAAAAGCAAAAAGCTTTGGACTTTCTGCTTTTAGCTTTCAGCTTCTTAATACCTGTAATATTCCGGTTTAAACGGACCTTCAACAGTTACGCCGATGTATTCAGCCTGATCCTGATCTAATACTTCAAGTTCAACGCCGATTTTTGCAAGGTGCAGGCGGGCAACTTTTTCATCGAGGTGTTTTGGTAAGGTATAAACCTTGTTTTCGTATTGAGCGCCATTGTTCCAAAGCTCTAACTGTGCCAGGGTTTGGTTGGTGAAAGAGTTACTCATTACAAAACTTGGGTGACCAGTTGCACAGCCTAAGTTTACCAAACGACCTTCAGCTAATATGATCAGGTCTTTGCCGTCGATGGTGTATTTATCAACCTGTGGTTTAATTTCAATTTTGGTATTGCCATAAGCGCCGTTTAACCAGGCCATGTCAATTTCGTTATCAAAGTGACCAATGTTACAAACAATGGCTTTATCTTTCAATGCACGGAAATGTTGTTCGCGAACAATGTTTTTGTTACCTGTAGCAGTAACAACGATATCAGCCTCGGTAATAGCGGTTGAAAGTTTTTTAACTTCAAAACCTTCCATAGCTGCTTGCAAAGCACAGATCGGGTCAATTTCAGTTACAATAACACGAACACCTGAATTACGCAGGGAATCTGCAGAGCCTTTGCCCACGTCGCCGTAACCGCAAACAACAGCCACTTTACCGGCCATCATCACATCGGTAGCACGGCGGATGGCATCAACCAATGATTCGCGGCAGCCGTATTTATTATCAAATTTCGATTTGGTAACCGAGTCGTTCACATTAATAGCAGGCATTGGTAATGTACCTGCTTTCATACGCTCATACAACCGGTGAACACCGGTAGTGGTTTCTTCCGATAAACCTTTAATGCCTGCAATCAGTTCAGGATATTTATCCAGAACCATATTTGTTAAATCGCCGCCATCATCCAATATCATGTTTAATGGTTTGCGGTCTTCACCAAAAAATAAAGTTTGTTCAATACACCAGTCAAATTCTTCGGCATTCATGCCTTTCCAGGCATAAACAGAGGTACCAGCAGCAGCAATAGCCGCAGCGGCATGGTCCTGTGTTGAAAATATATTGCATGACGACCAGGTAACTTCGGCGCCAAGCTCAATAAGGGTTTCAATTAAAACAGCGGTTTGAATGGTCATGTGAAGGCAGCCTGCAATACGTGCGCCTTTTAATGCTTTTTGCGGACCGTATTCCTTGCGTAAAGCCATTAAGCCCGGCATTTCAGCCTCGGCCAATTCTATTTCCTTGCGACCCCAGGGAGCCAGCGAGAGGTCTTTTACTTTGTAACTAACGTATGCAGTTTCTACTGATGACATATAACTTAAATTTTTTTGCAAATTTAAGTTATAAGTTTATCAAAATGAAATTTTTAGTGAGGGGTGAATGGTGAGTAGTGAGTCGTGTGTGGTCAGTAACCAATAATATTACTCACCACTGACTACTCACCATTCACTACCTAAACTTCAATAACCTTTTGCTCGTGCTTTTGCAGTTTATGTGATTGGGCGAGTTTGTTATTTTGGGTCATGGAAAGGCTGCCGTCATAAATAGCGCCTTTTTCAACTAATAAGGCCTGGGTCCTTATCTCGCCTGTAATTTTGCCCGTTGATTTTATTTCGAGGGAATTTACCTGGAGGTTGCCGGTAACAGTGCCATAAACAACCATTTCTTTAGTAATTACATTGCCAAGTATCGATCCTTTTTCGCCTAAAATTAAACCTTCATCTACCATTACATCACCGGTGATCTGGCCGTCGATACGGGCGAATGCGGGCGCTTTTAGGTTGCCATCCAATATACATCCTTCGCTGATAAGGGTTGATATTGACTGTAGGTCTAATGAGACGTTATCTTTCTTCGAAAAAAATGCCATTGCTTTTAACTCGTTGTTAGTTATTTAATGTAAGAAAACTGGCAGGGTTTACTGCCTTTCCATTTTTACGGATCTCATAATGCAAATGGGTCCCGGTGGAATGTCCCGTCGAACCTACTTCACCAACTTTTTGGCCTACTGTAACCTCATCTCCAACTTTTACTGAAATGCGCGACAGGTGCCCGTATAAAGTTTCGAAATTATTGGCGTGAGCGATACGCACACAATTGCCATAGCCACCATACCAGCCGGCAAAAACCACGCGGCCGTTGGCTGTGCTCCTGGCCTCATCACCCCTGGCGCCTTTAAAATCAATACCGGGATGAAATTCGGCATGCGCCGAGTTGAATGGGTCGCTCCGGTAACCGAAGAACGATGTTAAAGAACTGATACGGGGATAACCCATTGGTGTAAATGCTACTGCATGCACCAAACGATCCAAATATTCATCATAGAGCGAATAGGTTTCTGAATCGGTAAGTTTGGCTGCTTCGGTGTTGCCATTACCACCAACTGCCGTCGTAGAAAATCCTTTCAAACCACGTTTCTTTAAGTAATTATTTATCTTTTGCAGCTTTCCTTCAATATCTTGCACATAAGCTTGTGCGGTATTCGCTTTGTTTCCTTTGTTTGCCAGGGTATCGGTTACCGGGATGCTGCTTTTAAGTTTTGTAAGCTGGGTAAGCAGTTGTTGTTCTTCTTGTTCCTGCCGCTGGTTTTGCGACCTCAGGTAAAATATCGTGCCTGTAAGTAACACAATTATACCCAAAATACCCAGTGCATAATGTTTCAACCTGCCGAGGTGTTTTGTTTTTATCTGGATTGTTTTTGTACGCTGATTGCCTTTGTTTACAATAATAACCGTACTAATATCTTGTGGTTTCTGGCTCATTATATGCTTCAAAATAATTAGGGATTGCAAGATAGTTAATCGGTGTTAAAATCCAATATTAATTATTAATAAACATTTTGTTAAGTAGCCCGAAAGTTGCGAAAGTTTAAAAAGTGGGTAGTAAAATGGATTCATTGCCGGGAGGTATCTATCAATACTCCTTAATAGCCCAGTGCTTTTGACTAAGGACTTTCGACTCAAGACTACCTTTCTTCCGCTCCTTCGTCAGTAAAATGTTATAATACTGATTTTTTAGGGCTTAACTAATAATGATTTGTTATTTTTGGATTCTAAATTAGAAAAAGAAAAAATGTACCCAGAATATTTAGTAGCCCCGATGCGGGAAGACCTGACCAGGGTTGGCTTCGAAGAGCTGAAAGATGCTGAAGCTGTAACTAAAGCTATCGAAAGCGAAGGCACAGTGTTTGTAATGGTAAATTCGGTTTGTGGTTGTGCCGCAGCTAATGCGCGCCCTGCTGCAAGGATTGCCGCTCAAAACGAAAAACACCCGGACAAACTGGTAACTGTTTTTGCCGGTATGGAGACAGAAGCTGTTAATAAGGCCCGTGCTTATATGCTGCCTTACCCACCGTCATCACCTGCCATGGCTTTATTTAAAGACGGTAAATTGGTGCATATCATCGAACGTCACCAGATTGAAGGCCGACCTGCACAAATGATAGCTGATAACCTGATCGGCGCATTTGAACAATATTGCTAATAAGAGCTGAAAGTTTAAAGCCGAAAGCGAAAAGCTGAAAGGATTAATCTCTTTTCAGCTTTTTTGTTTTCAGTCCTTCCTTTTTTGCTTTCACCTTTCTGCTTTCACCTCCCCTATTTCCTGCTGTACTGCAGTTCCAAAGGAACCGGAATCGGATTCATGTTGGACAAAGTGGATGGTGTAATATAAACTAACTTCAAGTCCCGCCCGCCGTCTTTCTGGAAATATTCGAGTTTGAAAGGATAAAATCCCTTTTGCAAAGGTAATATATACGATTTGATGCCGCTGCTGTCGTGCAAGCCATCATCATCAAGAATCAATTGATCATTGAGGTAAAACTTTGAACCGTCGTCTGAAGACAAGCCAAACAGGTAATACCCTTCCTCTTTTACTTCCATCCAGCCATCAATCAGTAAAGCGAAATTATCCTGGCGGGGAAATTTATTTATATCGAAATTTTTGTCGGTAGTGCCCCATTGTACAGGTTTTAATTTTGTAAAGTCGGGCAGTTTGTCCCACGAGCCTTCGTAACAAGCATAATGAAAACCACCGGGCACTATATTTTTCACTTTTAACAGGGCGGGCAATGGCATTCCGGTTTTGAAATCGCCGGTTGTGGTTTTATCATACCTGTCCCGGTTCGAAAACTGTTTTACCGAAAATTTGGCCGGCCCTGTTAGCGTGACCTGGGTTTCCATTTTGTTTGATGATAACGATGGCTCCGTCCCGTCGATAGTATAACGAGCTTTGGATGGATCGGTAAAAAACCATATTTTAATTGGCTTGTCTTTTAACAGCGTGCCGTTCATAGGATGAAACTCAGGCCCCTTTCCGCTATAACCGGCATATATAAATTTCAAACCATCGTACATGCTTTTAAGCCTGACCGATCCATGGGTTTCATCCGGGTAAGCCTGGTCCTTCCATGTAAAACCTGCAGGCGCTTTCGCTTTCAGGATACTGTCCATCGAGACTATCCCCATTCCTTTATAGGGATCTCCTTCGCGGCCGCTGATGTAAAGTGTTTTATTTAAATTGGTCAGGCCTGCCAGTTTATCGGTGGCGACTTTATTCATGTAATTTTTATCCCACCAAAAACTTGGATCTGCCGCTATGTACGATTTAAAAACCTGCGGCTCATTCAGCAAGGCGTAGGCTACAAACAAGCCGCCGAACGAATGACCGAAAATAGCATTGTCGCCATTAGATGGATATGTTTTATCAACATAAGGGATTAGTTCATTTTTAATGAACCCGAGAAATTTATCCGCGCCGCCGGATGTTTTATTATCGGCAACATGGGTAGGGGTAAGGTCCCTGTCGCGGTCAATATTTAAAATGCCAACAATAATAGTTGGCGGCATATAATTCTCACCTTCAATAAAGCGCTGAATATCCGTCATTGTTTTGGTATTCCAATCGCCGTCCAGCACATACAATACATCATATTTTTCTTTTGACCCGGCCTTGTATTTCTCCGGCAATACCACCTGGATAAACCGCTTCTCGTTCAGAATTGCGGAGTGGAGCGAGTCTTTTTTACCGGGCAGGTCCTGCGCTGAGGCAATACCAAACAGGCTGCAAACAATAATTACCGGCAGCATCAAAAAGAGGGGTGTTTTATTGTTCATAGGGATGGTTTTGTTGAATTATTTATATGACGACTAAATCCTTCAATTGGTTGCAAAAATCAAATATAAAGTGTTCAGTTTTAATAAGGAAGGTTTGCCGAAGAAACTACTGTGAGGATAAAGGCTCAATTTAACCAATTGTTGCACAAAAAAAAATGCGTTCCGTATCTCACCCCGGAACGCACACAACATTATCAAATGATCATGCTGATCAACTAAATCTCAGTAAACATGTTTATTGTTTATCCAAGGTCTTCATTTACTATCACTGATCGTATCGACCAATAAATGAAATATCTTTTTATCGATTATAATAACAACAAATTTCCGCTATCTGTTTTTAACCAATAGCTTTGAATGTATTCAAAGTAAAGATTTTGAAATTGCACATGCTAATTGTTTAATGATAATTTCAATAAATCATTGGCTAAGTAGCTGAAATATACTTATTTATGTTTTGGTTAGGTTGGAAAAATATAATACTAATTTAACATTTTTGCATACTTGTTTAACGGTATGTGGCTCCTCATTCTTTGTGTTTTTACGCCAGGCAATCCGGGACGCATTTTATGAAAGCGCTGATACTTGCAGGTATTTAAAAATAAATACGACCTTAGTGTAACATAACGGCGGGATTTGCCATCTTAGCTTTTATAAGTAAAACTTCATAATTTAGCTTTTAATAAACTGACCTTTAATCTCAAATCATGGTAAAGAAATTTTACTCTATTCTTTTTTTATTTCTTTCGTCTGCGGCCTTTGCCCAAAAAACCTATATCCAGTGCGGTAAACTTATCGATGGTATTTCAAACGAAGTACAATCGGGGATTACCATCATTGTTGAGGCTAATAAGATCATCGATATTAAGGCCGGATATGTGGCAGGCGATGCCGGGGACAAACTGATCTTCCTGAAAGACAAAACCGTTATGCCGGGGCTTATCGACTGCCATGTGCATCTTGAAAGCCAGGGCAACAAAAACTCGCTGCTTGAAGGTTTCACCCTTACTGATGCCGATATTGCTTATCATGCCGCCGTTTACGCCAAAAGAACTTTGCTGGCCGGATTTACTACCGTGCGCGACCTGGGTGGCAGCGGGGTAAATATCAGTTTAAGAAAAGCCATACAGCAAGGTTTGGTTGACGGGCCCCGGATTATTACTGCTGGTAGGGCAATCTCCGCCAGCGGTGGTCACATGGATAATTCCGATGGTTTTCGCGATGATGCCTTTAACCACAAAATGGGTCCTGATGACGGCGTTGCCGATGGCCGGGACGAGCTGATAAAGGCAGTGCGCCTGCAAATTAAGCGGGGATCCGATGTAATAAAGATCGCCTCGACAGGTGGCGTGCTGGACCTGAGTGAGAATGGCTCCGGCGCCGAGTTTACCATCGATGAAATAAAAGCGGTGGTTGAAACCGCGAAAGATTACGGCTTGCGTGTAGCCTGTCATGCCCATGGTGCAGAGGGGATCCGCAGGGCCATTCTGGGAGGGGTTACCTCTATTGAGCACGGCACTTTTATGAACGAGGAAGACATGGAACTGGCAAAAAAATACGGCACCTACCTGGTGCCAACCATTATAGCCGGAAAATCTGTTTCCGATTCAGCCAAAATAAAAGGGTATTTCCCGCCGGTTATTGCCCGCAAAGCCATTGAAGTTGGTACGCAGATACAGCAAACTTTTGCAAAAGCCTACAAGGCAGGGGTGAAGATTGCCTTTGGCACCGATGCCGGGGTGTATGCCCATGGCAAAAACTATATGGAATTTCAATACATGGTTGAGGCAGGCATGCCGCCAATGGAAGCCATAAAAGCCGCCACAACCAGCGCTGCCGACCTGCTTGGCATTAGCGATAAAACCGGCAGCATCAGTAAGGGTTTGTCTGCAGATATTATTGCTGTTGACGGCAACCCGATAAGCGATATTAAAGTAATGAAAAATGTAACTTTTGTTATGAAAGAAGGAAAAATCTATAACCAATAAACACTATGAGAACAATTAAAACACTGTCGTCATTTATCTTTTCAGGTCTGGTTACGGCCCTGGCAGTATCTTCGGCATACGCGCAGGCTCCCGCCAAAACTGATGACCCACTGATGAAAATCTATCGGGAAACACCTCCAAAAATAAATGACCTGGTGCACACCAAACTGGATGTGCGCTTCGATTACAAAAAATGCTATATGTACGGCAAGGAATGGGTTACTTTAAGACCACATTTTTACCCCACAGATTCCCTGCGACTGGATGCAAAGGGCATGGACCTTAAAAATATTTCCGTTGTAAAAAACGGTAAGCTTGTTCCTTTAAAATTTCATTATGATGATAGCCTTACAGTTGTTATACAGTTAGACAAGGTTTATCATAACAATGAAAGCTATACCATTTTTATTGATTACACGTCAAAACCAAATCTGCTGAAAACGAAAGGCAGCGCCGCGATTAATGATGCCAAAGGCTTGTATTTTATCAACCCGGACGGCAAAGAAAAGGATAAGCCAACCCAAATATGGACGCAGGGTGAAACTGAAAGCTCATCGGCCTGGTTCCCTACTATCGACAAGCCCGAACAAAAAACTACTGACGAGATCAGCATGACTGTTCCGGCAAAGTATGTGACTTTATCAAATGGACGCCTGGCTTCGCAAAAACTCAATGGCGATGGTACCCGTACTGATACCTGGAAAATGGAGCTACCCCATTCACCTTATCTGTTTATGATGGCTGTAGGCGATTTTAAAATTTACCATGACCACTGGCGCAATAAAGAAGTTAACTACTACCTGGAGCCAAAATACGCCCCTTATGCAAAACAAATATTCGGGATGACCCCTGAATTGATTGAGTTTTACTCAAAAACATTAAACTATGATTTTGCATGGAATAAATACTCACAAATTGTAGTGCGTGATTATGTAAGTGGCGCAATGGAAAACACCTCGGCAACACTGCATGGCGAATATGTGCAGGAAACCCCGCGGGAGTTGCTGGATGCTAATTATGATGCAGGTCGCAGCACCATTGCCCACGAATTGTTTCATCAATGGTTCGGCGACCTGGTAACTTGCGAAAGCTGGAGCAACTTAACCGTAAATGAGTCGTTTGCTGATTTTAGCGAAATGCTTTGGGCCGAACACAAATATGGCAAAGACGAAGCCGGCGCGCATAGTTATGAAGCGATGCAAGGTTATTTAGCTGATCCCGGAAATCAAACCAAAAACCTGGTTAGGTTTCATTATGATGATAAAGAAGATGTTTTTGATTTGGTGACCTATCAAAAAGGCGGTCGTATTTTAAATATGCTGCGTAATTATTTAGGTGATGCTGCCTTTTTTAAAGGTTTAAATATTTACCTGAAAACAAATGCCTTTAAAACCGGTGAAGCACAACAATTGCGCTTAGCCGAAGAGGAAGCCAGCGGACTGGACCTGAACTGGTTTTTTAACGAGTGGTATTACGGCGCAGGGAACCCTGCATTAAACATCAGTTATAAATGGGATGATGCCGCTAAAAAAGAAACCGTTTATATAGCGCAAACCCAAGCCGGGCAAATCTTTAAAGCGCCTTTGGCCATCGATATTTATGCAGGCGGCAAAAAAGAACGCCATAAAGTATGGATAAACGACAAGACCGATACGCTAAGCTTTGATGTTGCCTCAAAACCCGACCTTGTTAACGTGGATGGCGATAAGGTGCTGTTGTGTTCAAAAACTGACAATAAAACACTGGATGAATTTGCCTTCCAATATTTTAACGCGCCCTTATACCTTGATCGTTTAGAGGCCATCAATTTTGCTGTTGCGCATCAATCAGAAAAGGCCGCTCAAAAAGTGTTGATCGCTGCCTTAAAAGATAAATATTATGGCCTGCGTATAATCGCCATCAAGGCTTTACACATGAGCAATGATGATATCCATAACGCAGCATTGCCTGTGCTGTCTTCATCAGCGCAAACAGATGACAACACCCTGGCAAGGGCCGCCGCCATTACCGCTTTAGGAAAACTTAAAGCATCCGGTAATATGGACATATTTAAACAGGCGCTAAGCAGTCAGTCGTATGCCGTACAGGGTGCCGCCCTAACCGCTATTAACCTGCTTGATGGAAAACAGGCGTTGACATTAGCAAAGGGTTTTGAAAGCGATAACAAACACGCCCTTACAACTGCCATCATCAATGTTTATGCTACAAATGGTGGCGACGAACAATGGCCATACGTGTATAAAGCTTTTACCGATGCTGACCCGCAGGGTAAATTTGGAATGGCACGGAATTACGGACCTATGATAGGCCATGTAACAAAGCCGGAATATGCACAACAAGGCATTGCATCTTTGAAAGATATGGGCATAAAATATAAAAAGTTTGGAGGGGTAGCACCATTTATTATCGGGTTGTTAACTGATATTAAAGCCCAGCGTACAAAATTAAACGACAGCGCTTCGGCCCAGGCGGCAGATGACGCGATCAAAGCGATTAACGAAGCAAAATAAGATCGCCAGTTTTAGCTACACATTAAAAAGGGACACCCGATATACCGGGTGTCCCTTTTTTTTAACATAAACCGCTGTAAATTAACACAGTTTTAACATTTTAAATGGTGATATCTTTTTACCTTAGCATGCAAATAAGCCTGTTATGAAAAAAGTAGTACTCCTATTCCTAATGATCAGTGGCTTTCACCAGTTAAAAGCGCAGCAATTATTCGGGGTTAAACCTGCCGATAGTTTATCAAAAAGCCTTAATAAATCCTTATTGGTTACGCCCGATTTAACCTCTCCTCTGCTTAATTTTACTGGAAATTACCAGAACAACTTTGCTAAGAATACCACAAGCCCGGTAGATCATATGCCAATAATTGTTTTAAACGGGAATGATAAGATGCCGGTAGTTAAGTTGGGGGGTTATTATACCATGCCGGTGAAGAAAATCGGTAGCGGGGACCAGATCACGGTAGAACGGAACCAATATCAGTTTTTACCGACTTTTACAAAGCCGTTTTAATGATCTGTCTGTTTGGCTAAAGATCAACCGAAGTGTTTTATCTTCAAATCATTATTTGATATCAATAAGATTGCACTTCATCGGTAATCAAGGCTATTTTTCCCTGCTCCCTTTTCTCCACAACTTCATTGAAGTTTTCTTCATAGTGGGGATGATTGGTATGCATTACCCTATCCCAAAAGTTAAAATATAAACCGTAATTACATTTAACCAAACGGTGGTGCATATTGTGATGGGTAGAGGTATTATGCCATTTAAAAAACCGGTGACCGGCAAATCCTTTCGGGAAAAGCTCGAAACCAAGGTGCCCGATTACGTTTAGCAGCAGCGCGTACAAAGAAAAAACAGTGATTGCTGATGCATGATGAGGAATGGTAAAGGCAATAAGCGGTATAATGCCAACCTCTATCAATGCCTCAATAGGGTGAAAGGCATAAGCAGCAAAAGGCGTAGGGTTTACCGACAAATGGTGTGTTTTATGCGCCAGCTTAAAAAGTGGTTTCCAGTGCATTAAACGGTGTGTCCAATAAAAATAGGTATCGTGTAATACAATCATCAATACTATGCTGAAAAAATACCAGCCGTAGCCATATTTATTTATCGGCTTATATACCAGTGTTAAGCCGTTTTTTCCTGCCCATATTACAAGCAATATCACACAACCAAAAATGAGCATGGTAATCACCGAATACTTTATCTCGTTAATGATATGTTTTCTTTCGGGATATCGCTGCTGTATTTTGGCATACCAATATTTTTTATTCTTCCACACATAAAAAAACAGGTAAAACGACCCGGTAAACAATAAATACCTGGAGCTGAGGTTAAACATAACCCTCAATGAATCGAAAGAGTTTAACAGCAATGAAAACATTTGATTTAACGTTACCTATTATTAAAAAGTACGGTTGATCCCATAATGCGCTTTTACCGTGTTGATATACCATTTAACTACCTCAAAAAAGGCATCCAGAGCTCCAGGTTTTTCAAATATTTCGATTTTGACACTGGGCCTTTTATCAATGCTGTTGATATTGGTATTTAAAGCAAGATTAATCTTACTTAATAATTCATTACGCATCAATTCGTTGTCAAAAGGCGGCTTATTCTTTAACCACTGAAATTGTAATTCTAAACTACCATAGGTATAAATACCAAACAATTGAATGAACAAATCATTTATTTTTAAATTAGGAATGAAAGAACCGGTACTACTTCCATTGCCCCACCAGATATTATCGAATAGTTCAACGCTTTTGTCATAAATAGCTTTATACGTAGCTAAATGTTTTGGAAGCCTTCGATTTATTTCTTCAAAGAATCTTCCCTCATTCCATTGATTATCCCCACTGTTTACTTTAACCTCTTTCTGATTTTTCGCGCTGATAGTAGCACCGATCACTCTCGGCACAAGAGTTTTTAAATCCTGCCCTAAAAATTGCTTAATTTCCAAGCCCAAAATTTCACATGGAGACATTTGCTCATTTAAAAATTCTATTATTCGCTGCATCTCTTTTGGAATAATATCCGCGACAAGCAACAACCGGATCTTACCTGCTTTTAGGTTAGTATGAACAGTTTCCCAAAATTTATCTTTATAAAAGCTTTCCTGCAAAAAGTCATTTAATACATCTTCTGAATTTTTCCTGGTAGTTTCGCATGTTCGCTGAAATGTGAGTAAAATTTCTTCTATTGACCAGTAACTAACAGCGTTTGCGGCATAGTCCAGTATCTGCCCAATAACCTCCCGCCTTAAACGTGTATCGGAACTGCGTTTGACTTCAACCAAAGTTGGTATTCCATCCTGATCAATAAATAAATGATCCAAACTCCAGCGATTTCCACTTAACAGTCCATCTGCAACCCCCATTTCCCGTGAGATCAATAACCACCTTCTTGGATTTTCTTTGTCTATTTGATCTCCCGAAATTAATTTTGGATAATCTGCCAAAAGTTTTTGAAAATCATTTTCAGTTAGATAATGAGATTCGGTCATCTCTACCAATTCGCCAACATTATTTAGTAAAAAGATTGTTTCTGCCATATCAAAAATCCTTATTCAGTAATTTCTCCAGTTCGGCAAAGCTGATATTCATTTTTACCCGGCCCTGCTTGGCATAAGAAAGTTCCCCGGTTTCCTCCGAAATAATGATAGCTGTTGCGTCATTTGCTTCGGTTACGCCAATGCCCGCACGGTGGCGCAGGCCAAACTGGGCAGGAAGGTCGGTTTTCTCTGTCAACGGTAAAATACAGCTGGCCGATTTTATCTTATTATCCGCAATTACTACGGCGCCGTCATGCAAGGGGCTTGTTTTTTGAAATATACTTTCGAGCAGGCGTTTTGAAATTTTACCTTCGATAACTTCACAACTGTTCTGGTAAAATTGTTCATCATAGTACTTCGCGAAAACGATCAATGCCCCTGTGCGGGTTTGCTTCATGCTTTTACAGGCATCTATTATCGGTTTTATCCGCGCATAATTGTTTTTCTCGGCATCGGTTTTGCCAAAGAAATATTGCCACCAGGCCTTGTTTCTTTGCAGGGATGCATTTCTGCCAACCAGCAATAAAAACCTTCGTACTTCCTGCTGAAATACCACAATAAGCGCAATGATACCTACATCCACAAATTTGCCGAGTATGCCGGTAAGCAACTGCATATGCAAAGCCTTCACCACATAATAAAGACCAAATAAGATGGCAAGGCCTATAAAAATATTTGCGGCAATGGTGCCCCTGATGAGGTTATACAACTGGTAGATGAGCAGCGCCACCAATACGATGTCAAGAAGGTCGAAAAACGTAAATTTGAATAAGCTGAAATCGAAAAATTGCATTTACTAAGGTAAGTATTTTTGGAGATTAGAGATTGGAGTTCAGAGATTAGTTTTTCTTTTAGTCCGAAAGTCAGTAAAGACCGAAAGTCCGAAAGAATTTATTGGAGCGTAAAAAAGCCTCCCTTACCGGGGTGTTATCGATTGCTTTTTGTCTTTAGGCTGTTCGTTAGAACGATTCCGCTCAAATAGATTTTTTCGGGAAAACAAGCGAGGCTGCAATACTTACCGTCAATATTGCCAAAATGATCAAAAGCGAGTTACCTGTGGTAAGCCCGATTCTGTCGGTGTAATTTGCGCCGAGCATTTTTGCGCCGATAAAAGCCAGCAGCACCGCCAGTCCGGTTTTAAGGTAGCGGAATTTGTCGATAATGTTTACCAGTAAAAAGAACATGGAGCGCAGGCCGAGTATGGCGAATATATTGGAGAAGAAAACAATATAAGGATCTTTGGTGATTGAAAAGATAGCCGGAATAGAATCAACCGCGAAAATAACATCGGTAGCTTCAATAATCAGCAGTACCAAAAAAAGCGGGGTAATAAATTTTTTATGATCTATTTTTATAAAGAACCTGTTGCCGGAGAACTTAGGATGAACAGCGAAATACTTCGAAACGAGTTTAACCACCGCATGTTTTTCAGTATCCACTTCGGCCTTTTCGTTTCGGTTAAGATACATGGCAACGCCGGTATAAACCAGGAATGCGCCAAAAACATAAAGGATCCAATGAAAATGGGCAATAAGGCTGGCCCCAAGGAAAATAAAGAAGAAACGCATCAGTATTGCGCCAATTATCCCCCAAAAAAGCACTTTATGATAATGCTTATTATCAACCCCAAAGGCTGTAAAAATGAGCACCATAACAAATATGTTATCAACAGATAAAGCATATTCAACCACATACCCCGAAATAAACTCAAGTGCCAGGTTTTTGCGGTACAGGTTTAAACTTCCGGAAAGGTCATTAACGTTAAGTTTAAGGTGATGAAAGTTCTCGGCATTTACCTGCAACAGGGCCGGGAAACTATCAATGTTGTGGAGCCGGTCTCCGTATTTTAGTATAAGCGCGTAAAAACAGAGAGCAAGGCTTATCCAGATAATGCTCATTATGGCAGCCCTTTTCATGCTTACCGGTTTATCATTTTTTGCAAACAGGCCAAGGTCAATGGCAAGCATTGCCAAAATAAAAATGATAAAGCCGGAAAGGAAAACTAACTCATTGTGCATTACTTATTACGTTCAGTGGTAAAACGCACTAATTGCTCCAATCCGCGACGGGCTTCACCATCGGGGAAAGTATTTAATATTTCGAATGCTTCGTCCTGGTATTTTTTCATCTGGGTTTCGGCATATTGTAAACCGCCGGTTTCCCGTACAAAGTTTATGATTGCCGCAATTTTTTCAGGATCATCATTATGATTTTTAACCAGGTTGATCATCTGCCTTTTTACGGACGTTACGCTGTTATTGAGCGAGTAAATGAGCGGCAGGGTAACCTTTTTTTCTTTGATATCGATCCCTAATGGTTTACCAACGTCGTCGGTGCCAAAATCAAACATATCATCTTTGATCTGGAAAGCGATGCCTATTTTTTCACCGAAAAGGCGCATTTTTTCAATGGTTACATCGTCAGCACCTGCTGAAGCCGCCCCGCATTCGCAGCAAGAGGCGATCAGCGATGCTGTTTTTTGCCTGATCACTTCATAATAAACCGGCTCTTCGATATCCATTTTACGTACCTTTTCCACCTGCAGCAGCTCGCCTTCAATCATTTGCCGCATTGCTTCGGATACTATTTTCAGGAAACGGAAATCCTCGTGCTTTACAGAAAGCAACAAGCCTTTTGATAAAAGGAAATCACCCACCAAAACAGCGATCTTATTTTTCCATAAAGCGTTGATAGAAAAAAAGCTGCGTCGCTGGTACGAATTATCCACAACGTCATCATGTATCAGGGTAGCTGTATGCAATAATTCAACAAGCGCGGCGCCGCGGTGTGTGGATTCATTGATGCCACCGCACACGCTGGCCGAAAAAAAGACAAACATGGGCCTGATCTGTTTGCCCTTACGTTTTACAATGTAGTGGGTAATACGGTCGAGCAGGGGTACTGAGCTTTGCATGGAAGATTTAAACTTTCCTTCAAAAACATCAATATCGGCAGCAATTGGTTTTTTAATCTCGTTGATGCTCAGCATTGAAACAAAACACGCTTTTTATGTATAAAAGGGGCTTCCGATAGCTATCGGGGCAACCCGCACAAACATAAGGAAATTTCGTGGGGAATGTCATTAGTCATTGGTCAATAGTCATTTTTTGCTTGTTTATTTATCTGCGCTTTTTTACTGTGAACTATGATCCATTAACTATGAACTAATCCATTAACATAATTTAACAATAGCCGGTTAAACTAACGCGCGCAATTGCACTCTATTCAATAACAACATAAATAAGAAACAATATGAAATTAAAGATATTCGGAGGTTTATTGATCGCTGCATTAGCTTTCACCTCAATGGCACAAGCACAATCCCGTACCCCTGTTATTAATCACAGGCAACACAGGCAGGAACGCCGGATCAACCAGGGCGTTCGCAGCGGCGAACTTACCCGTAATGAAGCCCATCACCTGCGCGGCGAAGAAAGAAGAATTAGCCGTGAAAGGCGCATGGCTATGGCTGAAGGCCGGATGAACCGTGGCGAAAGAAGGCATCTGCGCCACGAAGAAAACCGTACCAGCCGCGACATATACCGCGATAAACATAACGACCGTGTGAGTTAATTTTTTTAAATACAAGTACAGTTTTCATGGAGCGCCCTGGTTTTTTTCGGGGCGCTTTTTTTATTACCATTAAAAGCAATATTATTTTACCTTTGCAGTCCGAAATTCTAATGTCATTTCGACGAGGAACGAGGAGAAAGCTTTTAAAACATGCAACGCGGACTAAGCAAAGCGTATAAGTTTTCTCACTACGTTCGAAATGACATGAATTTGAGGAACAAGGAGAGGTGTCTGAGTGGTCGAAAGAGCACGCCTGGAAAGTGTGTATACTTCAAAAGGGTATCGAGGGTTCGAATCCCTCCCTCTCCGCCTTCGCTCGCCGAAGCGGGCTACGGCGGATAAAATCCGCCAGTAGAATGCGTAGGAGGGCTTCGCTCGCCGAAGCGGGCTACGGCGGACAAAGTCCGCTGGTGCCGCGAAGGAGAGTTTCGCCCGCCGAAGCGGGCTACGGCGGATAAAATCCGCCAGTAGACTGCATAGGAGGGCTTCGCTCGCTGGCACCGATAAGGGGGTCGGCGAGCCTCAAAGGAATGCTTGAAAAAGCAAACCTTATTTTCCCGGAGAGGTGTCAGAGTGATCGAATGTGCCTGATTCGAAATCAGGTGTACTTTAACCGGTACCGGGGGTTTGAATCCCTCCCTCTCCGCCTTCGCTCGCCGAAGCGAGCTACGGCGGACAAAGTCCGCTGGAGTCGCGAAGGAGAGTTTCGCTCGCCGAAGCGAGCTACGGCGGACAAGGTCCGCTGGAGCCGCGAAGGAGAGTTTCGCTCGCCGAAGCGAGCTACGGCGGACAAAGTCCGCTGGAGCCGCGTAGGTGAGTTTCGCTCGCCGAAGCGAGCTATGGCGGACAAAGTCCGCTGGTGCCGCGTAGGTGATCTTCGCTCGCCGAAGCGAGCTACGGCGGATGAAATCCGCCAGTAGGTTGCGTAGGAGGGCTTCGCTCGCTGTGACGAATTTCAGACGGATATCATCCACTGAAAGATTACGGAAACGAACAATAAAATTAAAAGCCCGATAAAATGTAAATTTTTATCAGGCTTTTCTTACTTTGTGCCGAAATCTAAACCTCCAGATGTGGTACTATGTTTACATCCCCGAACTTAATAATGGCAAACATTATGTTGGCTGTACCGTCAACCTAAAAGAAAGATTTGCCCGCCACAAAAAAGGGTATGTGCCTGCTACTAAATCCCATCTTCCCATCAAATTAATATGGTGTTGTTCGTTTCCCGACAGATATAAAGCGTATGATTTTGAGCGGTATTTAAAGTCAGGCTCGGGCAGGGCTTTTGCTTTCAAGCATTTATTTTAGCTGTTTTTCGTCAAGCCAAAGCTTACTACCAAATCTTTACTCTTTGGTTTTCTGGTTTGTAATTTTTATCACCGGGCTGCACGTTAAATGCCTGATAAAAAGGGGCGAAATTCATTAAAGGGCCATTTACACGCCACATAGCCGGCGAATGCGGATTAGTGTTCACGTAAGTGAGAAGAAATGCATCTCTTGTTTTTACCCTCCATATCCTGGCAATAGATAGAAAGAAGCGCTGATTCGGGGTAAAACCATCAATTTTAACAGCGCCTTTTCCCTGTTCCGTCATCTTAAATGCATCATAGGCAATAGCAATGCCACCATTATCGGCGGTGTTTTCACCCAATGTCAGGCCCCCCTTTATATGAACGGTATCTAAAACGGTAAATGAGCTATATAAATCAACTAACTGTTTTGTTTTCTCCCTGAACTTTTGATAATCTTCCTTTGTCCACCAGTTTTTTACGTTACCGTCCTTATCAAACTGTGCGCCCTGGTCATCAAAGGCATGCGTCATCTCATGGCCAATCACCATCCCTATGCCGCCATAGTTGATGGCATCATCTGCCGAAAAATCAAAATAAGGGAATTGCAAAATACCGGCGGGGAAAACAACTTCATTAAACGATGGGTTATAGTAAGCCGTAACCGTAGATGGTGTTGTTCCCCATTCTGTTTTATCAACCGGCTTGTTCAATTTTTCCAATTCAAAATTATAATTGTTTCGGTTAAGCGAGAGGATATTTTCAAAGTATTTGGTCCTGTTAATCCGCACCTTATCGTAATTCCGCCATTTATCCGGGTAACCTATTTTTTTTGTAATAGCATATAATTTTTCTTTTGCTTTTTGTTTAGTGCTGTCACTCATCCAATCAAGATGATTGATCCTGTTTTCGAAAGATTTCTGCAAATTGTTTACCAACACAAGCACACGTTTTTTTGCATCCTCATTAAAATATCGTTTTACATACAATTGCCCTAACGCCTGCCCTAAATAACTGTCAACGTTGCCAGTCATGATTTGCTTGCGGGATTTTTGCGTGGCTTGTCCCGATAATGCTTTACTAAACTCAAATGAGGCATCCACAAATGGTTTACTAAGCCTTTCGGCGTAGTTTTGGAGGGTGCTTGCTTTTAAATAGATTTTCCAGTCATTTATAGCTATTGATTTTAGCTGTTCATTTAACTTATCGTAATAAGCAGGTTGGGCCATATCAATAGAGTCCGTTGTTGCCCCTAAACCGGCAAGCAATGCACCCCAACCTATATTAGCTTGTGTTTTGCTGATGGATGCAACCGCTACTTTATGGTAATTGGCTTTTACATCTCTTAGTTCAATATTTGTTTTATGCGATGCGGCAATTTGTTTTTCGATGCTGTAATTAACATCTGCATCCTTAATGGCTGCGGCAACATCACTCCCGGTTAATTGAAATAAGGTGCGGATGTATTTTTTATAGGCTTGCTGAATGTGGAGTGTAGATGAATCTGTTTTAAAATAATAATCCCTTTCAGGTAAACCAATACCAGTCTGAGAAACATGGGCAATGTTGATGCTGCTGTTTTTGTTATCGGGATAAATACCAAAGCCAATAATCGAGCTGTTTCCTGTTTTTAGTTCCACTGCCACAAATTCGATCAGCGATGGTATGTCGTTAATAGCATCAATACGCGCAAGTATTGGCTTAATGGGTTGGTATCCGAGTTGGTTAATAGTAGCCGTATCCATGCCGGAAGCGTAAAAATCGCCTACCTTCTGTTCAACGCTTCCCATATTATTATTAGTTTTTGAAACACTGTCCAGAATGTTTTGCAACAGTTGCTTTTGGGGGATATTCATGAAACTATATGAGCCTACACCTGATTGATCGCTGGCAATTTTTGCGGTATCGTACCAGCGCCCGTTAACAAAGCGAAAGAAATTGTCGCCGGGTTTTGTCAGGGAGTCAATTCCAGCTACATCAACAAAACTTTTTTTGTGGCCATCTGGATTATTCCACGCGCACAAAAAGACTACCACTACAAACAGGTAAATTAATTTATTCATAAACTAAGAATTTGCGTAAATATAATGACTTTTTTATTTGCTTGATGCAATGGCAAAGAGAGGACGTTGTCTATGCGATTATATCTCCTCTTTTAAAACAAGGCCACTTGAAGGAAGAAAAGCGCTGAAATGGATGGCTCCGGCGAAATGGTTACGAACCTTATTCCCGGAGAGGTGTCAGAGTGATCGAATGTGCCTGATTCGAAATCAGGTGTACTTTAACCGATACCGGGGGGGGGGGGAATCCCTCCCTCTCCGTTTAGCAAAAAGCTCTGATTATTAGTGCTTTTGCAAATAATGATAACACCTATTGAATCTTTGGAATCATTATTAACTACGCTACTCAATTATTCAATATCCGGTATTCCAATGGAGAATATCCCACCTGTTGTTTAAATAAACGGGCAAAGTGCTGCGGATATTTAAAGCCCAGTTCATAAGCGATCTGACTAACAGTTTTGCTGGTATCAAATATCTTTTCTTTTGCAGCATCAATCAGTTTGGCCTGTATGTATTCTGTTGCTGTTTTGCCTGTTTCTTTTTTTACCAGGTCGCCAAAATAGTTGGGAGACAGATGTAATTCGTCGGCGCAATAAGCTACTGAGGGCAAGCCGACTGTCTGCGGCTTTTCTGACGCGAAAAAATTATTTAGCAGATGCTCGAATTTTTCCAAAATTCCGGAATTGACATGGTCCCGTGTAATAAACTGACGGTCGTAAAAACGGATGCAGTTCCCCAAAAGCAATTCAATATTCGTGGTGATCAGCCTTTTGCTATGCTTGTCGATGGCCTGATCCAGTTCGTAGTCGATCTTTGAAAAACAATCCAGGACAATAGCCCTTTCCCGATCCGACACGTGCAGCGCTTCGTTTGATTGATAGCCAAAGAAGCTATACTCCTGTATGTGCCTTCCAAGCGAGGTACCGTGGATGAAATCAGGATGAAATACTACACCATAGCCTTTGGGCTGATAAACTTCGCCATTGCTGTTCACCCCGGCAACTTGTCCCGGCGCCATAAATACAAGCGTTCCTTCCTGGTAATCGTAAGTGCTCCGACCATATACGAGATCACCGCATTTCACATCCTTCAGGATTACCGTATAAAAGCCAAAATACATGCGGGACCCGCTCCTTGGTGCTGCCTTTGAGAAATCGATAACGCTGACCAGGGGGTGTTTGGTTACATTATTATTGAATGCATTGTATTCGCTGATGGTATTGAATCTTAGCATCTTGTCCATATCATTCATTTGCTGTTTAATCAAAGTTATTACTAAATCTATCAATTGACCATTATCGTTTCCGTAATCAGTAAAAATGGTACTAACATCCGTAATCTGTATCCTATCAGGGTAAATAAAAGGATAGACCTTTGTGCTATCAAAAGATAAAATGCAAACAGTAAAATTAAATAACGGCGTTGAAATGCCCATCCTGGGTTTTGGCGTGTTCCAGGTGACCGACCTGGCGGAGTGCGAAAGAAGCGTGGTTGACGCGATTGAAACCGGATATCGGTTGATCGATACCGCGCAGTCCTACATGAACGAAGAAGCGGTTGGCAAAGCCATAAAAGCGGGCGGGGTGGCCAGGGAAGAATTATTTATTACCACAAAGCTCTGGATACATTCAAACGGATATGAAGGCGCAAAAAAGGCCTTCGAAAATTCACTAAGGAAATTGCAGCTCGACTACCTGGATCTATACCTGATCCATCAGCCTTTCGGGGATGTTTACGGCGAATGGAGAGCCATGGAAGAACTATATAAAGAAGGAAAAATAAGAGCGATTGGCGTAAGCAACTTTCAGCCCGACAGGCTGATGGACCTGATCGTGAATAACGAGGTAGTTCCGGCAGTTAACCAGGTGGAAACACATCCGTTCCATCAGCAAAACGAGGCGCAACAGTTTATGATCGAAAACAATGTGCAGATCGAATCATGGGGGCCTTTTGCAGAAGGCAGGAATAATCTCTTTCACAACGAACTGCTGCAGTCCATAGGCAATAAGTATAATAAATCAATTGCCCAGGTGGTCATTCGCTGGCTTACGCAACGGGGGTTGGTGGCGATCCCGAAATCAGTCCGCAAAGAAAGAATTGCGGAAAACCTGAATAGCCTGGATTTTGAGCTTAGCAGCGAAGATATGGAAGCTATCAAAACATTAGACAGCAAGACAAGCAGCTTCTTCGACCACCGGGATCCCGCAATGGTAAAATGGCTGGGAGAAAGAAAAATGAACGACTAAAAATATAAGTAAAAGCATGAAAAAAAGAGTATTAGGAAATAGCGGACTGGAAGTATCCGCATTGGGATTGGGCTGCATGGGGTTGAGCTATGGTTACGGCCCCCCAACCGAAAAACAGGATGCGATCAAACTCATCCGCAGAGCATTTGAGCTCGGTGTAACTTTTTTTGATACCGCCGAAGCATACGGCCCATTTTTAAATGAAGAGGTGGTAGGCGAAGCACTGAAGCCGTTTCGTAAAGAAGTGGTGATAGCAACCAAATTTGGTTTTGAAAATGGCATAACGGCCCAGGGTATGAACAGTAAGCCCGCTCATATCCGCGAATATGTCGACGCAGCCCTGAAGCGCCTGGATACCGACGTTATCGACCTGTTATACCAGCACCGCGTGGATCCCAACGTGCCTATTGAAGATGTAGCCGGCACGGTGAAGGAATTGATAGCCGCTGGTAAAGTGAAACATTTTGGTATGTCGGAAGCCGGCGCGGCAACTATTCGCAAAGCACACGCGGTTCAGCCGGTTACTGCTCTTCAAAGCGAATACTCGTTGTGGTGGCGTGAGCCCGAGGCTGAAATAATCCCGGCTTTGGAAGAGTTAGGCATCGGCTTTGTGCCATTTAGCCCGCTCGGCAAGGGGTTTCTTACAGGTGCGATCAGTGAAAATACCACATTCGACAAAACCGACTTTCGCAATGTTGTTCCCCGTTTTTCGGAAGAAAACCGGAAAGCCAATCAAACCCTGGTCGAAGTCCTGGGTGATATTGCCGGCCAAAAAGGAGTAACCCGTGCGCAAATAGCCATCGCCTGGCTGCTGGCACAAAAGCCATGGATAGTACCTATCCCGGGTACTACCAAAATTAACCGCCTGGAGGAGAATATGGCTGCCGACAGTGTAGAACTAACCGTAAACGATCTGTCCGCTATAGAAAAAGCTGTCGGCGGGATCGAGGTGCAGGGGGCTCGTTATCCGCAAAGTATGCAGCAGCGTGTAGGAAAGTAATTCGGGTTTCGAGCATGATAGATAGAAATATCGCTTAATTATTAATTAAACACATAATGAAAACCATTCTATTCACACTTTTTACACTGGTGGCCTTGCATGCCTCCGCCCAGTCAGCTAAAGAGACTGAAATTCTCAGGCTTTCCAACCAAATTTTCAAATGGGAAGTCGAGGGCAAAATCGATTCACTGGAAAAGACATTCAATGATAAATTCGTTGTGGTCAGTGCATCCGGCGATCAGCAAACGAAAGGGCAATATATAGCGCGCTTAAAAAGCGGGAACTTTGTTCATAACAGTATTGACGTTCAGGAAAACTCGGCTATAGTTTCCGATAATACAGCTACTGTGGTTGGGAAAGGGACATTTACCGTCACTTCATCGGGTAAAAAAGTAACGATCAGCCTCTCCTATATTGAAGTGTTTACGCGCCCGGCGTCCTATAAACCATGGAGCGTTTTAGCTATGCATGCCAGCGCCTTACCGGAAACAAATCATTGACAATAAAGAAAACCTCACAACCATCAAATAATATAAAAATGAATAATAATAATAATATAGAAGTAATTGTAGTTATAGGCGCCGGGTCTATCGGCCAGGCTATCGCGCGAAGGGTGAGTGCAGGCAAGCATGTGCTGCTCGCCGACCTTCGCAAGGAAAATGCGGATGCTGCAGCAAAAGTGCTTAGCGAAGCGGGCTTTGACGTGAGTACGGCTGTGGTTGATGTTTCATCGCTGGAATCGGTACGTAACCTGGTTGGTACCGCCGCTGCAATTGGTAAAATCCATGGACTTATACATGCGGCAGGTGTTTCTCCTTCCCAGGCCTCGCCGTCAACGATTCTGAAGGTGGATTTGTTTGGTACGGCTCTGGTACTTGAAGAATTTGGCAATGTGATTGAAAGCGGAGGATCGGGAGTGGTTATTGCATCGCAATCAGGGCACCGTTTGCCAGCGCTTACCCTTGAACAAAACAAAGCGCTGGCTACTACGCCCGTTGACGATTTACTCACATTATCATTCCTTCAACCCGACCAGGTGAAAGATTCGCTGCACGCTTATCAGTTGTCAAAAAGAGGAAACTCTTTAAGGGTGATGGCCGAAGCGGTAAGGTGGGGCAAGCGGGGCGCTCGGATTAATACCATAAGCCCGGGAATTATTATTACCCCGTTGGCAAAAGATGAGTTGTCCGGGCCACGTGGCGACGGTTACCGCCGGATGATCGGCCTTTCTGCTGTGGGACGGGCCGGCACGCCTGATGAAGTGGGGACAGTTGGTGCTTTGTTAATGGGACGGGATGGCGCATTCATCACCGGAAGCGACTTTTTAATGGATGGCGGTGTGACGGCTGCCTATTGGTACGGCGAACTTGCGCCCAGGTAGACAAATAATATACAAACCGCAATGCGTTGATAATGCATTGCGGTTTGTACCCAGGCGCTATAGATACGGAATTTAAAACGCAAAATTTAAACTAATCATAAACTCAAAAATTAAAATCATGAAAAACGCGATCATCGGAATATTCTTGTGTATTGCCAGCGTCCAGCTGTCGCACGCCCAGGCAAACTTACCGGGCTCAACAACAGTAAAGCCAACAAAAGAAGAACAGGAACTCCTTGATCTTTCCAAAGCCAAGTGGCAATGGATGGCAAACAAAAGCGTAGATACCCTGAACGGATTCTTTAAAGAGAATTGTGTTTTTGTGCACATGGGCGGAAGCTGGGGTAAAACCCAGGAGCTAAGTACCATCAAAAATGGCTTTATCTGGTATAAGAAAGCCGCCGTGTACGGGGCGTCAGTAAACATTTTTGGCAATACGGCCATCCTGTTAAACGACATCGACTTACTGGCAGTAGTTGGTGGTAACGAAGTGACCCATGCCTTTATGGTGACTGAAGTTTATCTCAAAGAAGACGGGCAGTGGAAAATGGGCTCCCTTACTTTCTCAACATTACTCAGGCCGGTTAAAATGAATAACGGCAATAATAACCAGCCGCAGCACTGACGCTAAAATGTGCAGATATGAATCGGGTAATCTCCCCCAAACCGCAGGGTCCCTTTTGGCAGCCTGCGGTTTGGGGCTATTTATTTCTATCATTTTATTGCGCCAAAAGCAGCAAAGCAGGAATTTTTATGTAATACCTCTACGGCACTAAATCCAACTTTAGCAAGTAAAGCAAGCTGATAATTCAGCGAACGGGGCGTGTCTTCATAATTTACATAGTCCATTACTTTCTGGCGGTATTCGGGGCCACCTAACGTCTCTAAATAGCTGCTATACTTATCCTCAAACAGCTTGCTGATAAATTCGGAGTCATGGGTGATCAGGTCCGACACCCAAAAGCTGCCTCCCGGTTTCAGGGCTTTATAAATTTTATTAAACATCAGTTCCCAGTCGTCGTCATCGCGTAAATGATGCAGGGTGGCAGCCGCCAGAATAATATCGAAATGATTGTCAGGCAGGTCCAGGTTTCGCATGTCATCCTGAATTAAAGTAACCGCGCCTGTTGTTTGCGGCGTAACCCTTTCTTTGGCTTTTTGCAACATTGGCATGCTCAAATCATTCAGTGTGCAGTTAAGGCCGGGAACCTTACCCAACATCTTCAGGGTGTAATTGCCTGCGCCGCAACCTATATCCAGCAATTCCTTTGCGTTCGGGTTAACATATTTTGCTGCTTCCGTGCATAACTCCATAGTTAGCGGCGCGTCGATAGTGGTTTGCTGACCTGTTTCGAGATTTGAAAAGCGTTCGGTGTCCTTATCAAACCTTTCCCTGATCTGTTGGTTTGTTGCCTTTTTTGAATAATCCGTTTTCATTTTAAGTTTTAATTTGTCGAAGTTAACAGGTTTATTCATATTTGAAAAATATCAATTTTATCAATTATTGATACTATATAGGTATGGAACTAAGACATCTTTTATATTTTAAAACCGTCGCCGAGCAATTACATTTCCGGAATGCCGCATTAAAGCTTTTCATTTCACAACCGCCCTTAAGCCGGCAAATAAAAGAGCTGGAAGATGAATTAGGCGTATTGCTGTTTACACGAAAAAACAAGAGAGTAAACCTTACCGACGCTGGTAAATATTTTAAAACGGAAGTGGATGCTATTTTTGCGCGACTTGAAGAAAGTAAAAGCATTGTTAAACAAATTCATAAAAGCGAAAGTGGTGAGTTAAAGATCGGTTACATCAGTTCAGTATATCAGTCGCACCTGGCTGATGTTTTAATAGCTATGCGCGAAGTGTTCCCGCACGTTAAAACAAATTTGTTTGAGATGCCCACGCTGATGCAGATAAAAGCGCTGGAACAGGGAAGTCTTGATGTGGGGATCCTTCGTGCGCCTGTACATTCAAACCAGTTAAAAGTGCAAACACTTTTCTTTGACCCTTTCATGGTGGTGATCCCTGCATCAGGATTGATGTTTGAAACACAAAACGAACTTGCTGACTACCTTAAAAACAGTCCGTTTATATTTTTCAGCAAGGATTTTGCACCGCATTATAACGACAAACTCATTGAAATATGCGGAAGGATGGGTTTTAACCCCGAGATTGTACACGAAGCTAACAATGTGCATTCGATACTGCAATTGATTGAAGCCGGCCTCGGTGTATCTATTTTGCCATCTTCGCTCAGACAGCAATATAGTTTTTTAAAAGTCTCGTTTATCGAACTGGAAAAGATCCCGGTGAACACCGAAGTTGTACTGGCTTATAAACAAAGCAACAAAAACGCCGCGCTTCAATGGTTTGTTGAACATTATCAGGAAGGGAAATAAAATGGGTTGCAAACTGGCTTCGTGCCCCGCTGACAGGTAACCCATCCTATCGGCCTGACCCGGTTTTGAATTGCAGGACTAATTAATTTACTTTTAAAAAATAAGGGGGTAATATTGCAAAACAACGAAGTTCTCTATCTGTCAGCGGGGACACGAGCCTTTGCTCGTCCTCCACCAGCATAGCGGCCAGCTATGTTGGTGCTGGCACTTGTTAAGCTTTATTTATTATCAGTGGCAATAAATTTTCTATACTCAGATGGCAACGGAATATCAAAAGCCTTACATAAGGCTAATATGTCGTGAAAATCATTTTCGTCTAACTCATAGCCGGTATGAAACCTTACCATCCATTCTGCTGATATGCACTTTACGGACTGTCCATTTATTACCCCGCGACCTGTAAAGTGTTCAGGTAAATACGGTACTCCAAAAACGTTATTTCCACTCTTGCCAAATGTGTACGAATGAGCATCAATTTGATTTTTGGCCGCGTCCCCTAATACAAAATTGCAATCTCTTGTGTCGTCTCTAAGAATGTCAGCATAGCCTTTTGACCCGTCCTGATGAATGGAACCAACGTACATGTAGAAATACGATTAATCGAGCTGTTTTTTGTTTTGAGGGAAGGTATTCGATCGTGGTCCTTACTTCTCCGCCGAACTCAGTGTAAAAAACAAAAACCCCGCAAATCAAATGATCGCGGGGTTTCGTTTTTGGGCTAATAATCTGTTTTAAAATCCATATTCATCGTTGATGAACAGGCCACTATTCAATCATTGTTTAAAAGGCATTCTGATCTGGTTTTACAATATTCCAAATGGTCACAAAGATAATTTTTAGATCAAGTAGAAACGACCAGTTTTCAAGGTACCAAACATCAGCTTCTACACGCTTGAGCATTGCATCAATGGTACTCGTTTCGCCGCGCAGCCCTTGTATCTGGGCCCATCCGGTAATGCCCGGTTTCAGAAAATGCCGTACCATATAGCCGTCAATCAATTTTGAATATTGTTCGGTATGATTTAACATGTGCGGCCTTGGCCCTACAGTAGACATATTGCCTAATAAAACATTAAAAAACTGCGGCAACTCGTCAAGGCTGGTGCGCCGCATGAAAGCTCCGATCCTGGTTACTCGCGGGTCATTTCTCGTAGCTTGTTTTTCATCCGATTCATCATTTAGGTCCATACTTCTAAACTTATAGCACATGAAAGGGCTATTATCTCTTCCGGATCTTAACTGCCTAAAGAAAACCGGACCTTTCGACTCCATTTTTATTAATATAGCCAATAAAGGGAAGGCCCAGCTGAAGATGAAAAAAATTATAAATAACGAGAATCCAACATCAAATGCCCGTTTAAGAAATCTGTTGAGCACATTTTCCTGCGGCTCGGGCCTTACAGATATAACCGGGATGTGCCCAAAGCTTTGGTATAGCAGTGGTTTTATTACGAAATTATAATATTCGGGTACAAACCTGAACCGGATGAGGTGTTTATCTGAATCCATTAATAACTTTTCGATCTTATCAGTTTCAGAAGTTCTTAATGTGCAAAAGATCTCATCGATCTTGTTATTTCTAATATAATCAATGCAATCCGTTGTAGTACCGAGATATCTTTCTTTATCCTTAACAAACTCGGGGTTATCGTCAAAAAAACCTAAGACATTATAGTCGCTTTCTCTGTCATTCTTAAAAAAATCATGAAGATCAACACCATTCCTTCCATACCCAACAATTACAACTTTCCTTGAATCAAACAATGTGTTTCTTTTGCTTTTTCGGATACTCAGAAAAAGCAGTTTCCAGGTACAAAGCAAAGCCCCGAATAAAACGGAAGAGTAAAATATATATCCGCGCGAAATAAAATATGCTTGTGTCCCAACCATTATATTTATGGTACATATTAAGCCGACATACAGGACATAAGTTTTTATAGCATGTTTAAATGTTTTTACGGAATCTTTGTATAAAACATGTTGATTTATGCCGGTTATATTTGAAGATAAAAGCCATGTAAGGTTAAATACTAAAACTATTTGAGCATAGCTTTGATTTTTTAACCATAAAATACGCCCATCATCTTCTATGGCGTATGCTATTAACATACTTATGTTGAGAACAATATAATCAAACGTTAAATTAATAGCTTTTAAAAATGTTGTGTAACGTGTAACCATATACTATATTAAAGTCCTTGGGAGTGTAAATTGGGATCGGCGATGTGTTTTGGGGAACCCGGCAAAACACCTGTTATATTATGCTTGTTGAAGCCACTATTTAAAGAATACTTTTCTGTTTTTTTATGCCGTTATGCCTGAAAAACGTGCCCTAAAAAATTATTCATTACACTATTTATGTTCAAGTATTTAGTGGCGTAATTACGTGCATTTTCTCTTTTTGTCTCGTAAGAGCTGTCTATTTTTATGTTTTGTATTAAAGTTGACAATACCTTGTGGTTTTCAGGTTCGATTAGGAAACCTAAATCATGTTTGCTTACTAAATTAAACAACGATGTACCCGGCGGGGTAGTTACAATAGCAACGCCCCCAACTGCCAAAATTGTTGTCAATTTCGATGGCATCACCAGATCGCTCGCATTACCTTTTTGGAGCACAAGATGATAATCGGCCATATTTAAAAACTCATTAAATAATTCTTTGTCCTGAACGGGGAAAAATTTTACGTTTGTCAGTTTTTTACTCTCGGTAATTTGCATTAATTTTTCTTTGTACGGGCCCGATCCACAGATAATGAATTGGATCTCTCTCCTGTTTAAATTGCTTTCAGCTGCAGAAAGAATAGCCCCAAGCCCTTGCTTTTCACCAATGGCTCCGGAGTATAGAAATATAATATCATCTTCGCGGTAGCCCCAGTTAGTTTTAATTTTTTCGCGGGACATAAGTGGGTAGAAATACGTGGTATCCACCCAGTTTGGGAAAAAAAATATATCCCTGTTCACCTTTGCTTTTATCTTACTGATCATGCCATCCGAAATACTGCTTACATAATTAGCTTTGGTGATTATATCTTTTTCTATTTTATAAATACGGTCGAAAAACCTTTTACCCGATAACATGTTCAATTCCTGAGCTGCATCTATTTGCAAATCTTGTACGTGATACAATAATTTACTTCCGTTACGTTTTTTTAACATTAAGCCGAGGTAGGCCAAATGAAAAGGAGGAGCAATAGTGATGATCAGATCAAATTTTTGTTTGGTTATCATCAATTTAAGGATCTTCCAAAACATGGAAGTCCAGAAAGAAAAATCCTGGATAATTCTTTTTTTACCGGAGGGGTTTAAGGGCACATATGACGGACAGCGATGTATAGTTATTGATGTGTTCTTACTATGGTAATTAATTACCTCTTTTTTGAACCAAAACCTGCCTTTTTTATAGGGTGCCTGTACCTTCCAGTATGGATAATAGGGAAATGTAGTGATAACGGTACAATCGTAACCGTTTTCTGCTAACCAATCCATCATCTCACCATTGTATTTACCAATACCCGTTGGTTCAGGCGAAAAATTATGGCTTATAAGCAGCACCGATTTTTTATCTATCAAGTTGTCGTTACTTAAAGGCATTAAAAAATATTTTCAAATTGTATTTTGTAACCACGATTGGGTAATCAGCCCGTTAATTTGAAACCATCAAGTGTTCCGGAAATGAGTTTCCGGTAATGGCTGCATATAGGTGAAATACAGTGAAATGAGAAGCTAATGGATTTGCATCCGTTGGGAGACAAAATTTGATCGGGTTAAGCCTAATAAAACTTTAAACGTCCTCTCCCGTAATTTTGAATTAAATTTATTGGGTATTCTATCTGAATCCCATAATAAACAAAGAGTTTAACGGATTGATGCATCGGACCAAAATAGCCATCAAGCCCCCTTCCTATAGACGTATTGATACTGTAGGAGAGATTGATTTTTAGTACCGGGTTATTGTAATCATCAAGGAAGTTATACTCATAACCAAATTTAACAGGAATCAGGGGGATAATGCTTCGGGAATTTTTATTGACAACATCATAATCAGTTACCCTGTTATGTATGAAACCGTAGCCGGTACCGGCATAAAGATTTTTGAAAGTATTTAAAAAAGCACTTTCCGAATTATCAAGAAGAATGCCTAAGTGAAAAATCGGTTCTAAAACAATAGCCTGATAATTGTTAGTGAAGTTGAGGTGGTGAGTTCCGATCTTACCACCCGCTAATTGACCAATTTGGCCTTCTAACTCAATATCAAAAAACTCCGAAGTGTAGTAGCCTACATTACCATTGTATGCAAAGGTTGTTTTAATAATTGGCGTGCCGGCGTATGTTGTGGCCTCGCCTGCACCAACCCCTATGCTAAGTTGCCGAAATTCACTTTGAGCTTTTAAACTCCCGGTAATAAATAACAGTATGACAAATAAGAATAGTTTATTCATACAGCGTAATTCTTTTCTAATATCTGCATAGAACGATTCATCATTTTTCCTTCAGCTTCTTTAAACTTCATTTTTATCATAGTTTCTAATGCCAGTAGCCCTTGATTTAAGTTCGTGTTTTTACGGTGGGCGGGAAAGGCAGGGTTGTTAAATTCCTAAGAAACCTGCCCCAACTTTAAATTTGATAGATCATTTATATTTTATAGAGGTTACGTTTTTAATAGTACAGGCAATATCTAAATAAAATCGGCAATTTATTTACTGTTTATTAATTTCGATAAACAAGACACTTTTTTGATAAGGTATAAATAAATTCAAATCCCTTTTTCTTTATTTATCATCTCCCTTGTTTTAAGGACGATAAAATACTCGTAAATCGACTGAAGTGTTGCATAAGTCAGACCTACTTTACCATCAAGAAACGCCCTGCGCCAAAAAACCATATATATCCATTTAATTAGTGGCCGGCCCGGTATTTTATAGAAAATTCCTTTTTGGTGATAACGGCGTTCACTAAAACTCTTACCAAGCAGCGCTTTTAATATTGAAAATTGGGTCCCTTTATCCATATCCGCCAGCCGCATGGCAGCTTCCATTTCTGCATAATTTAAATGTCTTGTTATCCAAAACCTGAATCCCTTGCTAAATGGATAATGATCAATGTACCCATTTATCCGTACCACAGGTCCATTAGGTATAGAAATTGGGTTTACCAAACGTTCATGCCTCATTTTTTCAGGTCTAAACAATCTTAAATAATATGGTGACATTTGTACATGCTTTAACCACTTACCATTCCATGCAAAATCCCTGCGTTGTATTTCATATGCAACAGCTTCTGTATTATTAAGATTTATTTTTTTTAAACTATCATATAAACCTTCTGAAACTCTTTCGTCTGAATCTATATATAAGACCCATGAGTATTTAAATGGAATATTTGACAAGCCCCAATTCTGGTGCGCCGACCAGTTGTCAAATTTCCTTTGAATAATTTTGGCCCCGGCCGCTGTAGCAATTTTAATTGTATTGTCATCGCTGTATGAATCAAATACATGAATATCGTCACACCAGGACACCGATTGGAGACAGCCGGGCAAATCCTTTTCTTCGTTTTTTGTGAGTATAAGAACAGAAACCATTGATAAAGTGGTGATAAAGTTTTAACAATTGGCGGATATGAATATTAAACCGCAGATGACACCTTATTTTGCCGGATTTCCTTTCACTACCGTATGTGCCAAAACATTTTTTGTAACAACACTGCAAGCCCCAACTATGGCATATTCCTCAACGGTAATGCCAGGCATTATAAATGCGCGGGCGCCAATAAATGAATGCGCACCAATTATAACCGGTGAAGTAACAAGGTTTTTTGAAGGCTGGCTAAAATCATGTGTTCCTGTACAAATATATGCTTCCTGGGCAACGGTGGCATGTTCATGAATTTCTATTGTATCCAGGGAGTAAGCGTTGGCCCTATCACCAAGACAAGCTCTGTTATGCATTACTAAATTCCATGGGATCTGGATCCGCGCCCTTTGATGTACAAAAGGGCGTCCGAAAAGTTTTGCGCCAAAAACCCTTAACCAGAATAACCGCCATAAATTTGCCGGCTTAGGCGTCCATGAGCATAATATAAGCCAAACATATTCCCATAAAACCATTTTAATACGCTGGCTTTTACTCCATGGGCTATCGTAGGGTGAATTTTGGTGATGGAGTTTCATTGAAGTTTTAAACTTACTTTAGAGGCTGTTTAAATTTTATTCAATAATAATTTTATAGCAGATAGTTTGGCCATATTTTCGGAAGATTCAAGCAAAAGTTCATAGTTTCTGCATAATCTTCTGTCGTTGTCGAACCATGCAAATGTTCTTTCGACCACCCATCTTTTATGGACTGGTTTAAACCAGGTTTTCTTATCATCAGAGCGCATAACTACCTGGATAAGATAACTAAAACTTTTCTTTACCTGTTCTGCGATCTCTCCCCGATATCCGCCATCAGCTATAATTACTTTAATGCCGGATAACATTTCTTTCAATACCCGCATCAGCAGCATTACGGCTTTACTGTCATGGATATGAGCTACTGTTACCATCACAGCAACTAAAAACCCGTTTTTATCCACTATGACATGGCGTTTGATCCCTTTTACTTTCTTGTTGCCATCAAAGCTGTTCAGGGATCTGTTATTTCCCCATTTTACGCTCTGGCTGTCCAGTACCCCTAAACTGGCCTGGGCATTTTGTCCCTTTTTTAGCCTGACATGTTCTCTGAGCTTGGCGAACAACAGGTCAAACTGTTCATAATCAAACCATTTCTTATAATAATAATAAACCAATTGCCATTTGGCGAAGTTTAGGGGCAGCATCCGCCACTGGCACCCTGTTTTCACTATGTAATGGATCGCATTCCAGATAGACCGCAAATTATGTTTTCGCTTGCGTTCACCTAACTGTAAGGTCTTTTTTATAAATTGCCACTGGTTATCGCTTAAATCGGTTGGATAATTTTTCATACTAAATGCGTTTGTCGTTATTCACAATTAGTATTTATTTGACCGATTAGCGATCTCCTTTTTATTCACTTTTTAACACATAACAATTTTATTCATCCATTTTTAAACAGGCTCTTAATTGTGAAATAGACGCTAATATTTTTTGTATTATAAATATACTATTATATAGCTTTTTATCAGCCAAAACGCCCTTTATACCATCTAAACTCATCGATTTTATTTTTTTATATTTACATAATATTACATTGGCATCGCCAGTTTATTAAAAAAATTCCCTTAAATGCACAAATATTCTAAACAAACACGTCTGTTATTGGCAGTTGACTGTATCATCTTTGGTTTTGATGGTGAGACATTAAAGATTCTTTTAATAAAAAGGGCGTTTAATCCCGAAAAAGGTAACTGGAGTTTAATGGGTGGCTTTGTTCAGCCAAATGAAAGTGTCGATCAGGCAGCGAACAGGATACTAAAGCAACTCACCGGACTGGATGGAGTTTACCTGGAACAACTGCATACATTCGGTAGCACAACCCGTGACCCAATAGAGCGAACGGCTTCGGTATCCTACTTTGCCTTAATTGACATACATAAGTATGAAACTCAGTTAAGTAATGACTATCATCCGGAATGGTTTCCTTTAAAACGCGTTCCAAAGCTCATTTTTGATCACCAGGAAATGGTTGAAGCTGCTAAAAGGCGCATTCGTTATAAGGCGGCACTACACCCTATTTTATTTGAACTTTTACCGGCCAGGTTCACTTTACCGCAATTACAAACGCTTTATGAAAGTGTTTTCAATACTACGATTGATAAAAGAAACTTCAGTAAAAGGGTATTGGCAACAGGTTTATTAATAAAATTAGCCGACAAAGACAAAGCCAACTCAAAACGGGGCGCATATTATTACCAGCTTAATATGCAAAATTACTATGCGAACTTTCAGGCATTTATGAACTTTATCCCTAACCCAGACACGCTCCATCTCTAATATTTCAGGTTTCCTTTGGGAAATAATTTATTAAACGTTTTTTAAAATTTAAAATTCTTAAAGAAATAAGCGTTGTTTAAACACTAAATACTGAGGTAATTATAAGTAAGGACCAATTTGCAAGATTTCATAACTCTAAAACAGTTCATTCTAATTAAATACTGCCCCTGGTTATTGGAAGCAAAAAATTTCTAATGGCGGTTTCAATGCGTCTTTTTGATCTTAATTTGATTATGGAATTGTACATGTCTGCTTCTTTTAGAATTTCACCTGTCTTTATTTTTTGATCGCTTTAAAAACCTCTTCAATATAAAGGATCTCCTTCCTTCGCACCATTTTAGAAGTAATGCCGGGTCGGTGATCGGCAATTTAAGCTTTTTTAAACAATTGTCATCGGTGGGTCACAACAATATCTAAAATCATAAAAAAGAACATATTTAAGTGAAAAAACATAAATTAATATGATATATATCATGTTAATTGAGTTATGCGTTTAACACCTTTGTTAAATGTTTGTACAGGGCCAATGAAAAGAAACACGAATCTACAGACGCTTTCACGCGATCACCATCATGGATTACTTTTAGCCTGGAAGATAAGGCAGGGGCTGAAGTTTTCGGCTGACCTGCAAATTATAGCTGATTATATAGCCTATTTTTCTGCGACAGCACTTTTCCCGCATTTCGAAGAAGAGGAAAAACAAATTTTGACTTACCTGGCTGACGACGACTCTTTAAAACACAGGACATTAAAAGATCATGAAAATATATCCGGACTCATTCATCAATTGGCTTCCGCTAAAGAGATTGAACCCGCCCTACTTTTAAAAATCGCTGAATGTGTTGAACAGCATATACGTTTTGAAGAACGTGAACTTTTTCCTTACCTGGAAAAGTTGTTAAACGCCAGCCAGTTCAGCGCAATCGGCATTGCTATCGACTTAAATCATCAACCTTTTGAAGAAAATTTTCAAAATGAATTTTGGAGGAAACATGCTGATAAATGAACAAACAAAGATTAAAGAATTGCTGAATTTTAACCAGGAAGAGGTAATCGGCGCTTTGGGTAAACTAAATAAGAATTTTGGGAAACTGAAGAATCCTGTTTTAAGAAAGCTTTTTGCGGGCAGGGTTACTATTGCCGATGCTTGTAAAATATCAGGTTGCGACATTGATGATTTTATGAAAACTATGGTACAAATTGGATTTAGCTTAGGCGGGGAACAAAATAAGAAAGCACAATCAGTCCAACCAGTTTCTGCGATAAAAGAGCCAAACAGCTATTTAGAACTTGATGTCCGTCCATCATTGGCTCAGGATAAAGACCCGCTTAAAGCGATCCTCGCATGTATCAATGTGCTTGAAGAAAACCAGGGGCTAAAACTAATCAACACTTTCGAACCATTGCCGCTGATTCATCTATTAGCCAAAAAGGGCTTTACGCACCATGTCGAGTTTGTTGACGACAATACCGTAATAACTTATTTTAATAAAACGGCACCTGGCATTAAAGATATTATTGCATTTCCGACCGATGAAGCTACTGTTGATGATGCACAGTTCGACAGGCTTTTAGCTTCAATTGCTCCCGGCAAAATCAAATACCTTGACGTTCGCCAACTCGAAATGCCCAAGCCAATGTTATCAATTTTGGCGGAGACTCCACAGCTAACCGTTGGTGATGCCCTGTTTGTTTACCATAAGAAAACGCCGGTGTTGTTGCTCCCTGAACTGGAGAAACAGGGATTAAAATATCTTTTTAAAAATATATCGCCTGGTAATGTTAATATGCTGATCTATAAATCATGAGTTCTATAAAGCAGAAACCCGGACTGTACCGAATAGTGGTAACACATTACATTGTTGCCGCACTATGCTTTTTTATATTGGCTGTAATGATGTTGTTTTCGGTACAGGCATTTACAGGCCATTATTTTCACCCGCAAATTTTAGCGATTACCCACATGGCCGCATTGGGCTGGGGCACAATGATCATATTTGGTGCATCGTATCAATTGATCCCGGTTGTACTGGAAACTGAATTATATAGCGAAAAACTGGCTTGGATAAGTTTCTCCCTGTTTTTACCGGGAATGCTTGCATTGGTTTATTCGTTTTGGATATTTATACCGGGGATACACATGCAGTGCGGCGCCGTGTTATTATTAACCGCTATCATTTTGTTTACTCTGAATGTTTACTTAACAGCGAAAAAGAAAAAGCAACAAACCATCCAGGAGGATTTTATTTTCAGCGCCTGCCTGTGCCTCTGTTTTACGGCAGCATTGGGAACAGCGCTCGTATTTAATTTTACTACCTCAATATTTGAACAGGATCAGCTTCATTTTTTAAAGATTCATGCGCATTTGGGCATAGCCGGGTGGTTTTTACTGATGATTATCGGGGTAAGCTCAAAGCTGGTGCCGATGTTTTTGGTGTCATCCTATCAAAAAACCAGGTTGTTATCTTTTAGTTATTATTTGATTGTTACTGCGCTATTGCTTTTTCTTGCGGATTCATACTTCTCGGGACTTAACTACAAGACTTACTTTATCGCTTTAATTGGCGTGGCAGGCTTAGCCTGTTACTTACTTTTTATAGTTAAATGTTTCCTTTCCCGTATGCGAAAGAAAGTTGATTTGCCAATGATGAGTACCTTTTTCTCATTCATTTTATTGAAGGTCGCCATACTCGCCATACCGTTTATTATTTACTATCATCTTAAAAACAACCCGGTTACTATCCGCTATTCCTTAGTATATGGCGTGCTGCTGTTTTTGGGCTGGATCACAGCATTGATACTCGGGCAAACATTTAAAACGCTGCCTTTTATTGTATGGGTAAAACATTATGAACATTTAACCGGAAAGGTAAAAACCCCGATGCCATCAGACCTCTTTAAAAATAGCTTATTGAAAATACAATCGGCAGGCTTTATGATTTTCTGCTTAACTTTCATCCCCGGATGCTTTTTTATTTCACAACCATTATTATACGTTGGTATAGGCGCACTATTGGTTACGGCTGTTATGTATCTGGCTAACGTATTCATCATACTGTTTCATAAAACTAAAATCTATGGAAAACTTTGATATAACCGATCATCTTTCATTTATGAAAGTTGAGATACTTGAAACACTCCGCTTGGTTATGGATCCTGAATTGCATATTAATATTATTGATTTGGGCCTGGTGTATAGCGTGAAAATTGATGAACCGGTGAAACAGATCAATATAGAAATGACTTTATCGTCGTCCTATTGTCCGATGGGTGAAAGCATCCTGTCTGCTGTTAAAAATTGTATTGAAGGGCATTATACCGGCTTTACCGCAAGCGTTGAACTGATATGGGAACCTGTTTGGTCGTATCACAGTATTACCGAAGAGGGTAAAAAATTATTGGGTATTTAAATGCAGATGATTAAGAAGGTTAATTACCCGGCTTGGGCAATCATCAATTTTATAGTATTAACCATTTTTGGGATATTGTTGCGTTGTATACAGCTTTATAACCTGCCTTTTGCTGATTATCAATTTATACTTCATGCCCATTCGCACTTCGGTTTTGCAGGCTGGATGTTTTTTGCAATAGCATTGCTGATATGTCATATAATAACCGGTGGTAAATACTCCTCCGGCTACAGGTATGTATTTGTTTTTACATTGATCAGCGCTTTCGGAATGCTGGTCAGTTTCTCATTTCAGGGGTATAAACCTATTTCAATTGCTTTTTCAACGCTTTTTGTGTTGGTTACCTATCGTTTCACTTACCTTGTTTTTAAAGACAAGGCACTGAAAAATGCGGTAAACGAAACTGCGTATAAATTGATACGCGGTGCATTAATTTTCTTATGCGTATCGTCGTTAGGGCCATTTACCTTAGGGCCACTGGCCGCTTTGGGATTTAAAAATACCCCATATTACCAGGATGCAGTTTATTTTTATCTGCATTTTCAATTGAATGGATTTATGTTTACCAGTATACTGGGTTTGTTTGCCGCAACATCCATTACTACGCTTTTATCCCGAAACAACAAAAGATGGCTTAATCTCTTTATTTATTCCACTATTCCATTATATTTTATTTTTACTTTATGGGATAAGCCGCAGGGTTGGGTATGGCTTTTAGCCTGCTTTGGAACGGGTATAAATTTATTAAGCTGGCTGATGCTTTGTTTCAATTTCAGGCAGGATGCCAGCAAATTTTCCTTCCTTGCAAAAGCGGCACTCATCGCTGCAACGTTAAAGATCATCTTCCAGGCGCTTATTTGCTTCCCTTCAATAGGTGAATGGGCTTTCATGAACCGCAACCTTATCATTGGCTATATTCATTTGCTTACCCTCGGCATTATTGTGCCTTTAATTATTGACCAGTTTATCAAAAAAGGGTTCCTAAAATCCGGCAGGCTATTGAATGCAGTAAATGTGTTTTATATCTTATTGGTAATTGTATACCTCTCCTTGCTTTTTATACAACCCTTACTTTCTCTTTTTTTAATTACCATACCCCAATATCAATTCCTGCTATTTGTGTTAAGTCTGTTATTTCTGCCATTTGGTTTAATGTTATTATTCAACAATAAAACAGTTGAATATTCGGGAAAGTGATCTCAATCATTTTTATTTTAATAATAAAAGATAAATTTGTCTTTTATTATTAAACAATTAAAAAAATGAAAACTCTAGACATCCTTGACGTAACTGTCATTGAACCCAGGTTAAAGCATCCGACGATATTTGAAAAATTTGATACGCTATCGCCGGGTGAAGCATTTATTATTCATAACGATCATGACCCGAAGCCATTGTACTACCAACTGCTTGCGGAGCGCGGCCAGATATTTACATGGGACTACCTTGAAAAGGGTCCGGAGGTTTGGCAGGTAAAAATTGCCAAAAATACAAGTGCTGAAAATGCTGAAACTATCGGTGAGATAGTAGCTAAAGACTACCGCAAGGCCCAGGTATTTAAAAATATGGGGATTGATTTTTGTTGCGGCGGCAAAAAAACAATTGCTGAAGTATGTGAAAAGAAAGGAATTGATCCTCAGGAAGTGGAGCGCAGGCTTTCGTCCATTAAAGGAGAAAACACTGGCAGCGAGAACGATTTTCAAAAATGGGATCTTGGTTTTTTGAGCGACTATATCATTAATACGCACCACCAGTACGTAAGAGACAATACGCCTTTCATTCTTGAAATAGCCAATAAAGTAGCTCGTGTGCATGGCGAACGGCATCCCGAACTGGTACGTGTTGCCGAATTGTTTGCAAGGGCCGCTAATGATCTTAGCTTACATATGATAAAAGAAGAGAAGATCTTGTTTCCTTTTATCAAAGAACTGGCACATATCAATAAAACAGGCGGAACAGTACCCGAAGCCGGTTTCGGAAAGATTTCTAATCCTATCCAGGTTATGGAAACAGAGCATGAGCAGGTTGGGGACGATTTTGAAATTATACGCGAACTAACAGGCGGCTACCAGTTACCGGCTGATGCCTGCAGTTCGTACACCATCCTGTTTAAAAAACTGGAAGAATACGAAAATGATCTGCACCGTCATGTGCACCTGGAAAGTAATATATTGTTCCCTAAAGCGATCCAATTGGAAAAAGAATTATCCTGAGCAGAACATTAGTATTAGTTTTAGGTTTGTAACACCAATTAAAAGGAAAATGATACTTTCAAAATCATGTGAATATGCAATAAGGGCAACGGTGTATGTGGCCTTTAAAAGTCAGAAAAGCGAAAAAGTCGGGATTATAGAGGTTGCTAAAGCAATCGGCTCCCCGATGCATTTTACCGGCAAAATATTGCAAACCTTGGTTCGTAAAAAAATACTTTCTTCGGCCAAAGGGCCTAACGGAGGTTTTTATCTGGAAAACGGCCAATCACTTTTTTTGATCGATATCGTCAGGTCTGTTGATGGCAATGGTTTGTTTACTGCCTGCGTACTCGGGCTCGAAAAATGTTCCGCAACAGAACCCTGCCCAATGCATGAACAGGTTAAACCAATCAGGGATCTGTTGCTTGCCGAATTTAGTAAGCAGTCTGTAAACGAGTTGGTGCAGGACTTTGAAAAAACTAAGTACTTTCTGAAGTAAAAAAATTTGATCAAATAAAAGATGTATTTATCTTCTATTGTTAATATAACATAGGTAATATTTTGTGTAATTATTTAAATACATAATACGAAACAAATATGATATAAATCATTTTTTAAAATAAGATAGATCATCCTTATCAATTCATGTTAACCATAATTTTACAAGAAAAAAAAGCAATGAAAACGAAAATATTAAAAAACTTAATTCCAGCATTAGTCCTTACGGCCATGACCTTTTTATACGCTTGCGGCGGATCAGGGTCGGCTTCTTCAGGAGATAGTACATCAACGGCTGCCTCAGGTACTTCGGCCGATATAGACCCGGCTGCAAAAAGTGACAGCAAAGGGGTTGGCAGGTTTACATCCGTTCAAATAGGGCCAATCGATCCGGCAATGGCAGACAAAGGCCAGGTGGTGTTTGCTGCCAAATGTGCCGCATGTCATAAAATTACTGATCAAAAAGTAGTAGGCCCGGGACTATTGGGTGTGACCAAAAGACGCACCCCGGAGTGGATCATGAACCAGATCACCAACCCTGCTGAAATGGAACAGAAAGATCCCGTAGGTAAAGCGCTGCTCGAAAAACACCTTACCCAGATGACTTTCCAAAACGTAACCGACGATGAGACTCGTCAGATCCTGGAATACCTGAGAAAAAATGATAGTAAATAATAAACCAATTTAAATTTTACACAATGAAAGTTTCACATTACAAATTACTGATACCAACATTAACTGTGTTGGCGTCAATGTTTGCGTTTTCCTGTAAGCCAGGAAAAGCCGGTTCTTCCGTTGATGCAGATGCGGCTCAAAAAGTGTATGTAGCGCCCGGCAAATACGACGAGGTTTATGCCTTCCTATCCGGTGGCTTTAGCGGGCAAATTGCTGCTTACGGCATACCTTCGGGGCGCTTGCTGAAAGTAATCCCGGTTTTTTCGCAGAACCCGGAAAATGGATATGGCTATTCCGAAGAAACCAAACCTATGCTGAATACCTCGCATGGATTTGTTCCCTGGGACGATTCCCATCACCCCGAGCTTTCCAAAACAAATGGTGAGGATGACGGACGCTGGCTGTTTATTAACGGGAACAATACGCCCCGGATTGCGAGGGTTGACCTTGCTACTTTTAGAACAGTTGAAATACTTGAGTTGCCCAATATTGGAGGTAACCACGCATCGCCGTTTTGTACCGAAAACACAGAGTATGTAGTCGGGAATACCCGTTTTAGCGAACCATTGGATAACAGCAAAGGAGATGTGCCAATTGACAGCTATAAACAAAACTTTAAAGGCGCGGTTTCTTTTGTTAAAGTTGATAAGGATAATGGCGCAATGAACCTGGCTTTTCAGCTGATCGTACCGCCGTTTAATTATGACCTGGCACATGCCGGTAAAGGCCCGTCACACGATTGGATTTTCTTTACCTGCTACAATACAGAAGAGGCACACACCTTATTAGAAGTAAATGCCAGTCAGCGCGACAAGGATTTTGTGATGGCTGTAAACTGGAAAAAAGCTGAAGAACTGATCAAAGAAGGGAAAGGAACAAAAATAGTAGCGAAATATGCACACAATGTATATAACGAAAACAGCCATACTGCTACTTCAACTATCGAGACTGCAACCCAAACGTTGGATGTTACCAAATTTCCGGGCCTGGTTTATTATATGCCATGTCCTAAATCTCCTCACGGGGTTGATGTAACACCAGACGGTTTAAGTATTGTTGCCAGTGGCAAGCTTGCTGCGGTAATTCCCGTTTTTTCGTTCAATAAAATGCTTGATGCAATTGATAAAAAGCAGTTTGACGGAATGGTAGATGGCAATTTACCGGTTTTAAAATATGAGTCGGTTTTACGTGGCGAAGTAAAAAAACCAGGATTAGGCCCATTACATACTGAATTTGATGATAAGGGATATGCGTATACCACAATGTTCGTATCATCAGAAGTAGTGAAATGGAAAATTGACAACCTGGAAATTATCGACAGGATCCCGTCTTACTATTCACCGGGCCACCTGTCTATTGTAGGTGGTGATTCAAAAAAACCTTATGGTAAATACCTGCTTGCGTTAAATAAGATCACCAAAGACAGGTATCTGCCAACCGGCCCTGAATTGGCCCAGGCATGCCAGTTGATTGATATTACAGGGAATAAAATGAAATTACTGCTCGATTTTCCTACCATTGGAGAACCGCATTATGCACAAATGATCCTTGCAGATAAGATCCTTAAAAACCAGGTGAAATTCTACAAATTGGAGGACAATAAAAACGCATACGTAACCAAAAGTGAAAAAGACACCAAAGTGGTCAGAAATGGCAACAGGGTAGATGTTTACATGACCGCTATACGCTCGCACCTTGCCCCTGATAACATCGAGGGAATAAAAATTGGCGATGAAGTGTATATCCATGTTACCAACCTTGAACAGGATTGGGATGTACCACATGGCTTTGCTATTAAAGGCGCAAACAATGCCGAGTTATTGATAATGCCCGGTGAAACGTGTTCGCTGAAATGGGTTCCCGGACAGGTTGGAATTGTTCCATTCTATTGTACTGACTTTTGTTCCGCGCTGCACCAGGAAATGCAGGGCTACTTCAGGGTATCGCCTGCAGGCTCCAATACTCCTCTGAAATTCTCTATCGGGGTAAACCCGGTAACTCAATAGTTATTATCTACTACGTATAGCGTCTGTCAGATAACGGCGCTATACGTTTACATTAAGTCTTAAGACTATGAAATCTTTAACACGGGTGCTCATCATTATAAGTGCTACGCTGATGTTAGGCGCCTACTTTCTCCCTTTATGGCATATTTTATTAGATGCGCCTCAATATCCGGAGGGGCTTGAATTGAAAATATGGCTTAATGGGCTTTCCGGAAACATTGCCCAGATAAATGGCTTGAATCACTATATCGGCATGAAATTTATTGTCGCTGATGACTTTAAGGAATTTAAGATCCTTCCGTATGTTTTCGGATTGTTAACGCTAATAGGGTTTGCTTCCGCAATTGCCAAAAGCCGCAAGTTATTGTGGGCATGGTTTATCGGTCTTTGTTTATTTGCTATAGTTGGCTTTAGCGACTTTTATATGTGGGAATATAATTACGGACATAATCTTAACCCGCACGCAGCTATAAAAGTTGAGGGAATGAATTATCAGCCTCCATTGTTCGGTTACAAGCAGCTGTTAAACTTCACAGCCGGATCATTACCAGATACCGGGGGGATTTTAGTGGGTCTGGGAGGCGTTTTGGCTGCTGCTGCACTTTTTTATAAACCTCGTTTGTCTCCAAACAAAGCAAAATGAAAACATTGAAAATAATCGCCGTCATCATGATAGGCTTGGTATCAGCCTGCAGTCGTGTGCCCGAACCTATTCAATACGGTAAAGACGCCTGTACCCATTGCAGAATGACCATTATGGATAAAAGGTTTGCTGCCGAGATCGTCACTGCAAAGGGAAAGGTATTCAAATTTGACGCGGCAGAATGCATGGCTGATTTTTTAAAAGAAAAACCGGAAATCGCAGCAAACGAAAACAGTATATTTTTAGCAAGTGATTTTAATCACCCGGGGCAATTTGTAGATGCCAGGAAAAGCTTTTTCCTCAATGACAATTCGCTCACATCGCCAATGGGCGGAAACCTTGCAGCCTTTTCATCCGAAAACTCTGCAAAAGAACTTCAGAAGGATAAGTCGGCCAGGATTTACAACTGGGGCCTGTTGCTTAAATCGAGATAACGATGAGACCATCGATTCTTAAAATATGCCTCATTTTATTGCTGCCTGTTTCAGCTTTCGCGAAAACTATTGTAGTTTCTCCGGGAAGTACCGTGGCAACATTAAAACAAGCAGTTATAATAGCTAACAACGGCGATACCATAATTGTAAAAAAGGGAGTTTACACTTCGCTAAATACAATAATAAATAAGCCTTTAACCATTTTAGGTCAGGATAAACCAGTTTTAGATGCCCGCTTTCAGGAAGAGGTAGTTACCATCACCAGCGATCATGTAAAATTTGACGGTTTTGTTATCCAAAATACTAAAACCGGTTCGATGCGCGATTTTGCAGGGATCAGGCTAAGTAATGTGGAGTTTGTAACCATCAGCAACAATATATTGGTCAACAATTTTTTTGGCATTTACCTTTCAAATTGCAAACACATTGAGGTGCTGCACAATCACATCACAGGTTCCAACAATATCGAAAATTCAGGCAATGGCATTCACCTGTGGAAATGCTGGAACATTTTGATAAAAGGCAATTACGTTACCAGGCACAGGGACGGGATCTATTTTGAGTTCGCCAAGAGAAGTATCATCGAGGATAATTTTAGCGAAAAGAATATCAGGTATGGGCTGCACTTTATGTTTTCGGATGATGACACGTACCGTCACAACACGTTTAAAAACAATGGCTCCGGCGTATCCGTAATGTACACCAGGCGGATAAAAATGCTCAATAATACCTTTATTGAAAACTGGGGCAGCACCATCTATGGCGTATTGCTGAAAGAAATCACAGACGCCCGTATAGAAGGAAACCATTTCACCCGAAATACAACGGCTATTTACATGGAAAATTCAGACAGGGTAACTGTTTTGAACAACGATTTTCTTTCAAATGGCTGGGCCATCCGGGTATTGGCGAGTTGTAACAACAATAAATTCACCCAAAATAATTTTAAGGGAAATTCCTTTGATGTAACTACCAACGGCACCTTAAAAAACAACTATTTCAACAACAATTATTGGGATAAGTATGAAGGATACAATCTGAATAAAGATGGTACCGGCGATATTCCTTACCACCCCATTAGTTTATACGCACAGATCATTGAGCAAAACCCGCCAAGCGTTATGCTGATGAGAAGTTTTATTGTAAACCTGCTGGACAAGGTTGAACGCGCCATACCTTCCCTTACCCCTGAATCTGTCAGAGATGACAAACCGAAAATGAAACCATGGAAAAGATAATTGAAGTAAGTGGCCTTAAAAAATCATTTGGCAGGCTCGAAGTATTAAAAGGTATCAGTTGCAGTTGTGAAAGAGGTGGCGTTATTTCTATCCTCGGACCCAATGCATCAGGTAAAACAACATTGATCAAATCTGTTTTAGGTATGGTGATCCCCGACCAGGGAACCATCTTATTTAAAGGCCAGCCTATAGCGAACACCTTCGCTTATAAAAGACACATTGGCTATATGCCACAAATTGGGCGCTATCCGGATAATATGAAAATAGGGCAATTGTTCAGGATGGTGATGGATATCAGGCAACAAGATGCACTGGATATCGATCTTTTAAAAGCGTATCAGCTGGAGGGGATGTATCAAAAAACGATGCGCACCTTATCGGGCGGTACGCTCCAAAAAGTAAGTGCAGCGCTTGCATTTATGTTTAATCCGGATGTGCTGATACTCGACGAGCCTTCCGCCGGTCTTGACCCGATTGCCGCTGAGGCACTGAAAGAAAAGATCCTGGAAGAAAAAGCCAAAGGGAAACTTATCCTGGTTACATCCCATATTTTAAGCGAAGCCGATGAGATCTCTGATCATATTATGTATTTGTTTGAAGGAAATATCAGGTTTTATAAAACATTAAGGGAATTGAAAAAAGAAACCGGCGAACAGAAATTAAGCAAAGCAATAACCAAAATTCTAAGCGAACCGTCATGTTAAAAATCGCAAAATATATTATTCTTGATATTATCAGAAGCAAAGTGCTTCTTGCTTATACGTTGCTATTATTAGCCATAAGTTTAACCATTTTTATGTCGGATGCTGACGTAACCAAGGGTTTGGTTAGTATCACAACGGTAATACTGATCATTGTCCCTTTGGTCAGCATAGTTTATGCCACCACATATTATTTCAATGCGTCTGAATTTACTGAACTGTTGGTTTCGCAACCTATCAGCAGGCGCAATATCCTCTTAGGGAAATACATAGGTATAAGCACTTCTATCCTGGTTGCATTTATAATCGGGGTTTGTATCCCGGTATGTTTGTTCGCTTTTTCCGCAACGGGCATAACATTAATGGTATCAGGCTGCCTGCTTACTTTGAGCTTTGTGTCGCTCGCTTTTTTAACCTCAACACTTACACGTGACAAGGCTAAAGGTATAGGGCTTGCCCTGATGCTGTGGTTCTACTTTTCAATCATATTTGATGGCCTGGTATTACTGTTTCTTTACCAGTTCGCCGATTATCCGTTGGAAAAAGCCATGATCGTCCTTACGGCCCTGAACCCTATTGATCTTGCAAGGATATTGATACTGCTGCAGTTAGATATCTCTGCCTTGATGGGATACACCGGCGCATTGTATCAACAGTTTTTTGGCAGTGGAACCGGTGTTGTTTTTTCGCTGCTGATGCAAATGGTTTGGATCGCTGTCCCCTTATTATTCGCCCTTAAAATTTTCAAAAAGAAAGATCTGTAATGAAAAAATTATTTATAAAACTCTTTATGCTAACCGGCATGGCGCTGGCTTGTGCAAACACGCTTAACGCCAAAAATAGTTTAACCATCAACCCATTGGCAGGTAAGTATCAACGCAAGATTTCAGCCGAGGAATTGGTGTTAAATAACGGCGCTAAATGGAAAGTTGACCGCAGCACCAACGGCAACGTTGATAATTTAAAGCTGATTTTTAAAGGATTTGATAACAGCACGGACAGATCATTAAAAGCTTATAAAAAAGCCGGCAACGGCCTGCAAAATGGTTTGGCTAAAATGATAAAGGAATGCAGGATGCATGGGCCCGATCACCTCGCTTTGCACAAATGGCTGGAGCCGTTAATGGCACAGGTAACCAAATTAGAACATGCGCCAACAAATGCGGCGGCCACCCAATCAACAAATTTTATAAGGCTGCAACTAAGTCGCTACAATCAATTTTTTGAATTATAAACAATGCTAAAACAACTTACAGCCTGGCTTTTGATTATCTCGGTTTTAACCGTTAATTACTCCCGGCTGTTTGTTTATGTGGGTTTCAAATTAAACGAACATTATATTGCATCCAGTCTTATGCGATACCGGAAAAGCCATTAATTGGGTATCGCTTTATGAAAAAATACAACAAACCAGAAGCGCCCATTTAGAATCAGTGGTTACTATCGGAACAGGGCAGAACGCATTTAACTGCCGGCTGATCGTTGCGGCAGTACCCGAGGAGGTTTGGGCTGAACGGATACGAAAAGCACAGATTCGCGCAAAAAGCGTTGGTTATCAACTTACTGATGAATATAAACTGCGCTGCAGGTTTAGTTTGTATCTTACAAATACTTCAGAGGAAACACTTAAAACTGCCGACATTGTTCAGCTTTATCGTTTAAGGTGGCAAATTGAGCTGGTATTCAAAACTTGGAAATCCTTGCTTAGTATACACAAAGTTAAAGCCGTTAAAAAGGAGCGATTAGAGTGCCATCTGATTGCTAAATTTATTTGGATATTGATAAACTGGAAAATATTCCGATGCATTGACGTCTTTATCCGGCACCACTCACCCGACTATGCTTGTTCTATGTGGAAGTTCTTCAAACATGCCAAAAACTGCGGCGATGCCTTAAGGATGGTCATTATCGGGAAATTGCAATTTGCAGACTGGTGCAAAGTCTTCTTGCTTAATATTAAAAGCCTTTTGATTGAACCCAAAAAAGGAAAAAAGGCTGGATTTGCCATAGTTAATGATATCTTTAATCCTTAGGTTAACGGCTATGGCGGCACGCTTGAACCGGCGGGGTTTTCAGGCGATAAAAGCCGCAATGGCCAACCCGGTGAACAGCCTCCGCTCAGAATGAGCTATTGCTGTCGAAGAGCGCTTGCGGAGTGAATAATTTGGGGCAACCGTAAAGAATATCTTTTAAAGAGAATTGGGTTCGGGGATCCAGTCTGGGTAAATAATGTATCCTCCTCAATTCATTCATAATACAAGTTTGATCCAAAAATCGGTTCGAAAAACGTACAGTCTCAAAAGCAAACGACCTTAACACAACATTAAGGTCGTTTTTTATTTTTGACCTGTTAGTTTATTTATTTGCTAACAAACACTATCCCATGCTCCAAAGAGAAGGGAACAGCATGGTAAACTTTTCGGAATTTGCAGTATATCAGCAAATTAAATTCTTATCTGTTCAAAATCAATGTAAAAAGTGTTAACTTTAGCATGTTCTTAATACCTTAGTCATGCCGATATTCATGGATGTTCATATTGTTCCGGGCGTAAAAGCAAAAGATGTTGCTGAGGCGCATCGTTTGGACCTGCTGCACCAGCAAGAACATGGCTGCAATTGCATGACCTATTGGATCGATGAAGCCCGCGAAAATATTTTCTGCCTTATTGAAGCCCCGGATAAAAATGCAGTGGAGGAAATGCACAGTAAAGCCCATGGCCTTATTCCAAATAAAATCATTGAAGTGAACAGTAACCTGGTTGAAGCTTTCCTGGGGCGTATCTATGATCCGCCAGAGGCGGATGCACAAATCTCAAATGAAGGGTTGAAAGTTTTTGCCGACTCTTCTTTCAGGATTTTATTGGTTACAAAAACGATCGATACTGTTTTGCTGAAACATCAATACGGCGATGAGAAAGCCGGCGAATTATTAAACGTGCATACCAGCATCATCCGGAAAAACATTTTACAACGCGGCGGAAGAGAAGTTGAACATGAAGGAAGCGGTTTTGTTGTTTCATTTTCTTCAGCTTCCAAAGCGGTTGCATGTGCATTGTCGATCCGGAAGGAAATGCCGGATTCCATTTCGGAGCGCATTGATCTTAGGTTGGCAGTGAATGCCGGTGAACCGGTAGAGCGTAGCGAGCACCTGTTTGGGGAAACCATTCAATTCGCATCAAACATGTGCCGTATTGCAAAAGAAGGGAAGATCGCCATAGCATTCCCGGTAAAAGAATTGATTGCGGATGACCTTTTCCAGGAAGAGCGAAAATATTTTATGAACCTTTTGCCCCATGACGAGTATTTACTGAAATTACTGTTCAGCATACTGGAAGAGAACTGGCAGGATGCGGATTTCGATATTACAGGATATTGCGATGCGACAGCCATGAGTGGTTCGCAATTGTACCGAAAAACAATAGCTCTTACCGGCCTGCCACCCAATTCGCTTTTAAAGGATTTCAGGCTGCACAAAGCAAAGGACCTGATGAGAAAACGGTATTATAACATTGCACAGATAACTTTCGATTCGGGCTTTACCAGCGCTTCTTATTTCACCAAATGTTTTAAAAAGAAATATGGCCTCCTGCCAATGACCTACCTCGAATTGCTCCATTGAGGAGCTTACGGTTAAATTTTACCATTTATTGATGGATTTGTTTCACACCGTTTGCCATTTATTGAATGATTTGTTATAGCCCTCGGCTATTTACTGATGGTATATTCGATTATTCGTTAACCACTAAATCTCAATGTTATGAAACTTATTAAAAACAGCACCCTGCTTCTTGTTATTGTCCTTTTCACCGGCATGATTGCGAAGGCACAAACTACAACAGTAAAAGACAGTTCATCCAAATCAAATTCAACAACAATGAAAACTTACCTCATCGAAAGGGACATCCCTAACGCGGGCAAATTGACGCCAGAGCAGTTAAAGGCAATTTCACAAAAATCATGTAGTGTGTTACAACACATGGGTCCTCAAATTCAATGGCTCCAGAGCTATGTAACCGGCGACAAGATTTTTTGTGTGTACAAAGCAGAGAATGAAGACCTGATCCGCGAACATGCTAAAGAAGGAGGTTTTCCTGCCAATGTGATCACTGAAATTTCGACAACTATCAGCCCGGCAACTGCTAAGCAGTAATGAAAAAGCAGGAACAATTTATTTAACAACCCGCTTAATGCGGGTTTTTTTATGCAGAGTGGGAAGAATGATAGGTTGTTTGAACCTCCACCCCTTTGGCGAGTGTTTGGTATACCACGCAATATCTTTCAGTAAGTTTTTTGAGGGCAGATAGCTGCTCTTCACCCGCATCTGTATCCAGGTCAAATTCCAGGCGGATGGTTTTAAAACCAACGGGGGCTTCTTTACTTACCCCTAAAGTGCCTTTGAAATCGAGATCGCCTTCCGCCCGCACCATTCCGCTTTTGATGTTCACTTCAATAGCCGTTGCCACAGCTTGCAAGGTAACGCCCGCACATGCCACCAGTGCCTCCAGCAGCATATCGCCGGAGCATGCAAGCATGCCTGTTCCTCCAGTGGCGGGATGAAGCCCTGCTTCCACAATGGCTTTGCCGGTTTCCACTTTACAGGAAATGCCTTCGCCGACTTTTCCTGCTGCTTTTAAGGTGATAATAGCTGAATCCGGCTGCTCACGATATTGATCTTTGAGCGGGGCTTGCAGGTTTTTTAGTTCTGTTGCATTCATGATTACAAGATTAATAAAAAAATCTGACAATCTGCTTTAGCAAAAAATTTCGGCAGGCCTGGCCATGGTATTCCTTGCTCTTGAAGCAAGAAATATTGGTTTAAAGATAATCAATCACCTACATAAAAAGGTAGTTTATATAATTTGCAATTCGTTTAACTTCTTTATTTGTTCAACAAATGGTTTGAATTCCACATTGCCTGGACAGCTTTACAATCGATAAAAAAACACCTCGGCAAGTGGGTTTTTTATTTAGAAGGATCACTTCTACCCGATCAATCGAAAAACTCGGGATCAGGTGATTAGCGGTTGGTTTTTATCCACCCCGAATGCAACTCTTTGTCTGCTATTTGAACTAATTAAGGCAGGTACGATCTTTATACTTTAACCCACTCCCCTTTTTCAAAATCATATTTTTTGATAACCCTGGCAGGGTTACCGACAGCCACGCTATAGGGCGGGATACTTTTTGTAACAACCGCGCCGCCGGCAACAACACTGTGCTTGCCAATGGTAACGCCGGCAGTTATAACGGCATTGGCGCCAATCCACACTTCGTCTTCAATAATGATCGCGTTGGTGGTTACTTTTTGAAGACGGATAGGAACATTTACATCGGTGTAGGTATGGTTCAAGCCGCTTATCACAATATTTTGTGCCAGTATCACCTGCTTACCAACAGTAACCGGACCAATCAGCACACTACCCAGGCCAATTCGGGAATCATCGCCTATGGATACATCTCCAACCCCATTATTCACCGTACAAAAATCCTCAATGGTTGCGTTTGCCCCCAGTGAAAACTTATTGAAAGGAAAAATATCTGCCCTGGCGCTCCGGCGAATTGAGGAGCCTTTACCATGATGATGTATAAACGGAGTGACAAACCACCTCACCCACCAACGCGGACGGGCATTACCTACAATTAATTTGTGGGTGATTTTTTTCAATCGAGGATTTGATTTTATAGTTGATGCCAGCCCCATTGTACTTTTCATTGAAAATAAGTTTCAACTCTCAAATGTATCATTTTTAATCGTCGGTGCATTAAGTTTCCCGATGATGATGCTTTTTTGATATTCAGTTCGGATGGGGCCAAAATGCCAGGCTGAATTGCTTTTTTGCAGAAAATAAATGAACCAGGTTTAGGGTTACGCACGGCCCAGTTCTTCCACAATATTATCTACCACGGCATCGGCAGCTTCCCTTACTATTGCAGATAACTCCATACTCTGCCCGAAGCTTTCCCCTTCGATACCATAAAAAATCAATTTTTCGGGCAAGAGCCCAAGACTACGCGAGAGCGCTATACATTCGGGGATGCCGACATGGTGTGTAGAGACAGCGAAAATATTGGCAGGCAAAGGGTTATTGATGGCATCAAACCGAAATATCGTGCCGGCTGGCCTGCCTGAATGTACTGCATCAACAATGATTACCATTCCTGCGTCTTTCCAGGCATCCATCATAGCCATACCATCTCCCGAATTTTCTAAGATCCTTATCCCCTGGAGGTTCTTTATTTTTGGATGCCGCCCGATGTAAAAGCCAAGCCCGTCATCCTCCCGATAGTCATTGCCGATACAAATCAACAGGGTTTCAGCCGGGCCGGTTTTTTCTTTCATTTTCAAATGTATTGTTTTAATTCCGCTCAATATCCAATTTCAAAAAATGTGTTGAACATGAAATGCAGGGGTCGTAATTACGGATCGCCCGTTCACAAAAAAACTTCAGCTTATCATCAGTAAGCCCAACATTCGCCTGCACCAGGTCCCAAAGGTCCTTTTCAATCCGCGACTGGTTTACTGAAGTGGGCGCCACGATCTTCGAATCGAGGATGATCCCTTTGTCGTCGATGGTATAACAATGGTAGCAAATTCCCCTTGGCGCCTCTGTAGCGCCATAGCCGGTACCGGCCCTTGGTTTTACTTCAATGGCAGGGCTGTCGGGCTCTTCATAGTTTTCAATAATGCGTTCTGCTTCCTCAAAGGCGTAAATTACTTCTACCATCCTTACAAGGATACTCTTGAACGGGTTATTGCAATACCTGCCCAGACCAGCTTCAAAAGCAGTTGCCTTAGCCAATGGTGTTAGCTGATCGAAATTAAGGTTATACCTGGCCAAAGGCCCCAGCAAACAAGTGCCGCCGTTTTTTAAGTGTGAATGCAAAGCAGTAGAATGAGGTACATGTTCTTCTGTAAGACATTGATCATATTGATTAATGGCCAGGTTGATACCTCTGTTCGAAACCAGACGGCCACCCAAAATAGCGTACTCCTCCGGATCGGAAAGGGCCAGGAATTCGTAATCCTGGTTAAAATCGGGAAAATCGAATTTCGAGATAAACTTTAAGGAATCAACTGCCGCCTGTTTCGACCACCTGATCTCGTCGAGTAAGGTTCTTAATTCACGTTTTTTAGGCACTTTGTAAAAACCACCTAAACGTAAATTTACAGGGTGTATTTCCCTGCCGCCAAGCAGTATCATAATGTCGTTCCCGGCTTTTTTCATTCTCAGGGCATTCTTCACCACTTCGGGATATACCTGCGCGAGATGAATAACGCTGCCAGCCTCAAAAAAATCGGGGGCATTGAGCATAAAGGCATGCAGCACATGTGATTCTATCCACTCCCCTGTATAAATGAGCCGGCGCAAGGCCTTTAACTGACCTTCTACCTTTACCCCGCATATTTCTTCCATAGCATGCGACGCGCCCAACTGATAGGCTATTGGACAGATCCCGCAGATGCGCGATGTAATATCCGGTGCTTCCCTGAAATCGCGGCCCCTTAATAATGCTTCAAAAAAACGCGGGGGTTCGTATATCTTCAACTGAACATCTTTCACAATGCCATTGCTGATCTTCAGGCGCAGGCCACCTTCGCCTTCCACGCGGGCCAGTATATCTATCTTTAGTGTTTTACTTTTCATAGTATTCGCTTTCTTTGCGGAAAGGCTCCGCATTGGCATTAAAACCACGGAATATCCGTACTAATTCTTCCCGTTCAACTCCCTGCTCCAGCAGCCACTTACTTAGCGAAGCCGGGTTGGGTGTTTCTTTCGGACCAAAACACGAATAACAACCCCTGTTATACGAAGGGCAAAGCGCGTTACAGCCGGCCTGCGTTACCGGCCCCATGCAGGTTGTTCCCTGCGACACCATCACGCATACCGTTCCCCGGCGCTTGCACTCAACACATACACTGTAATTGGGAATGATTGGTTTACGTCCTCTTAAAAATGCGCTCATCAGCTCCAGCAACTGGCCTTTGTTTATCGGGCAGCCGCGCAACTCAAAATCCACCTGGATATGATCAGCTATGGCAGTTGATTTGCTGAGTGTTGAAATGTATTGCGGGCGGGCGTACACCAGGGAAATAAATTCCTTAACGTCTTTAAAATTACGAAGGGCCTGTATGCCCCCGGCTGTGGCGCAGGCACCAATGGTGACTACGTATTTAGACATTTTACGTATCTTATGAATCCGTTCCTCGTCGTGCGGGGTGGTAATGGAACCCTCTACAAGCGACAAATCATAGGGCCCTTTTACAATGGCGCTGGAAGCTTCCGGAAAGTTGGCAATTTCTATCTCCCCTACTATTGCCAGTAATTCATCTTCGCAATCAAGCAGGCTCAACTGGCAACCGTCGCAGGATGCAAACTTCCATACCGCTAATTTGGGGATATGTGCTTTTGGCATTGTTCTGTTTTTTATTTCTGTTTACTAATGGCTCCCTATCACGGAAGCTGTTTCTTTTTCGAGGCCTGTGGCTTCTTTAAATCTCCGGTTTCCGCATAAGACCAGCTATCCTTTCGTATGTAAATACCGGCCCGTCCTTACAAATAAAGTGCTGACCAAACTGGCAATGACCGCATAAGCCCACGGCGCATTTCATATTCCTTTCCATGGAAACGTAGATCTTGCTTCCGCTTAAGCCACGCTTCTGCAACGCGTCTATCGTAAAATGCATCATGATCTCGGGCCCGCAAAGCATGGCAACTGTATTAGCCGGATCGAAAGTGATTTGCGGGATCAGCCTGGTTACTACACCCACGCTTCCGCGCCAGGCCTTTGTGCCCCGGTCAACCGTAACGTAAAGGTCAATACCCGGCTGTTTTTTCCAGGCCTTTAATTCTTCGCTGAAGATGATATCCTTTGGCGTGCGTGCGCCATATAAAATAACTACCCTGCCAAAATCACTGCGCCGGGCAAGCAAGGCAAGTATTACCGGCCTCAAGGGTGCAAGTCCTATCCCGCCGGCAACAAGCACCACATCTTTTCCCTTTGCCTCCGCTACCGGCCAGCAGCTGCCGAAAGGTCCCCGCACACCCACCATATCGCCAACTTTAAGGGCCGACATTGCTTTGGTAATAGCGCCCACCGCCCGGGTGGTATGGGTTAGTAATCGGGTTTCATCCGCACCTGCACTAATGGAGATCGGTACTTCGCCCATGCCAAAAACATAGAGCATATTGAATTGCCCCGGCTCGGCATTGTGTTGTTTTTCGTCAGCGGCAAGGTCATCGTCGGTCTTTCCCGATGGGCTTAGTGTTATAGTAAAGGTATCGGCGGTTTCGTTAACAAAGCTTTCCACCCGGTATATCGCCGGGATCATCGGGTCGGTTTCCACAGTTATGGGATTATATGTTATTTCCTCCATGATCATTTTTTATTTGCCCGGTTAGCATAAACGTCCATCATTAATAAGCGGGTTTGTTCCAGCCGGAAGGTGATGGCATGTACCATCCGCTTCATCAGCTCATAACCCAAACGCGGATCATTTTCGCATTGCCGGCGCAGTTCTTCACCATTGATCACTATCATTTCGGTCATGCTGTTTACCCTGGCGCCGAACCTGTATTTATAGGGCGCAACCAGCCATGACCAGCCAAGCATTTCGCCGTCTTCTACCGTTTGTAAAATAATTGCGCCTTTGCCGGGAGCATATGTTTCCAGTACTACCTTGCCTCTTATGACCAGGTAAAACTTGTCGGCTTTCCCGCCTTCATTAAACAGGACATCTCCTTCCTTGTATTGAAGAATCTGCGCCTGGCCGGCAATACGCTGCAGATACTCTTCGGGGAAATTGTAGAAGAAGGGGTGGTTGGCAAGTGTCTGTTCCAGGTTTTTCATATCGTGTTATTTTTTTCTTTTTCATTATTCCTTATAGCTGCAAGCTCTTCAGTAATATCTATACCTACCGGACACCAGGTAATACAGCGACCACAGCCTACACAGCCCGAAGTCCCGAATTGGTCGATCCAGGCGGCCAGTTTATGGGTCATCCATTGCCGGTAACGGGATTTTACCGAAGTGCGGACATTTCCGCCATGGATGTACGAGAAATCAAGTGAGAAACAGGAGTCCCATTTGCTCCAGCGTTCGGTATGCTGGCCGGTTAGGTCGGTTTTATCTTCCACCGTGGTGCAAAAACACGTCGGGCAAACCATCGTGCAGTTCCCGCAGGTCAGGCAGCGTTGAGCCACTTCCTCCCAAACCGGGCTGTCGGCATTGGCATATAGCAACTCTTTTATATTTGTGGTATCCAGCTTCCGGCCCATTTTTCCGGCTGATTGTTTCAGCACTTCAGCCTCTGCCTCTATCTCATTTTCAGATGCGGCCCTTCCGGGGATTTGCTTTAATATGTCCGCTCCTTTTTCGGTTCCGGCTTCCGCGATAAAATAATGCTTGCCGCCTTCTATCAGTTCAGTCAGCGAAATATCAAAGCCGTCTTTTACTTTGGGGCCGGTACCCATTGAGGCACAAAAACAAGTACCGCCGGGATGCGTACAATTTACAGCCACTATAAAAGCATCGGCCCTGTTGGCCTGGTAATTGGTATCAACCGCCTGACCTTTGATAAACACCTTATCCTGGATCAAAATGGCATTAAGCTCGCAGGCACGAACGCCGATAAAGGCAGGTTTCCGTTTTTGGGGCGCTTCATCTTTTACCAGTTCGAAACCAGTATCAGTCCGCTGCGCCTTCCACAGCAAATGTTCAGCCGGATGCAATAGTTTTTTCCATGAGTATGGCCCAACCGCATAGGCAAAAACAGATGGCTCGTTTGTTTTTTCAAGGCGATAAGTCCCTTTTTCCTGGTGGTCGCGCCAGCCGATGGGCATGTCGGAAACATGGTCGATTTGGTCGTATACAATCGCCCCGTCCCGCGCCACCGGTCCGAATAAATCGTATCCCGAGGCCTTCAGCAGGTCGAATAAATTCTCTAAATAGGTACGTTCAATTATTTGCATTGAAGATGTTATTTATAATATTTCTCTATTTTTCAATGCCTAAAATTACCCCGGCGGATTACCGGCGCCAATAGCTATGGTCACAAATATTAATGATACTTGTCATGTTTAGGTTTTTTTAAAAACATGGCAAAAGGCAGCGGCAATGCGGTTAATTTATGACTGAAATTACTTTTTTCAGATAGCTAATCCGCCGGCTTTAGCGCAAATGCGCCCAATTACAAAGATCTAAATGGGTTTAAGCGCTCGTAATTTTTTCGATTTGAGGAGCTAAATGCTTTGGGTTCGTAAAAAAACGGCCTGCATTTGGCTAATTAAATTATGAGGTAAAAATAAGGGCGACCTTCAAAATACTGACTCGTCCGGAAAAAACTATACACTAGAAAAAGTGTATGAAAAAAGAAGTCGAACAAAAAGGAAGTCTAATTCGCCATAATAAGCGATGCCATTTTGAAACAAACCTGCGTGATGAGATT